>Ga0308163_10000234_pt1 | contig 141615 bp, 133 predicted proteins | sample PhyTR1_FD_201037 | JGI IMG/M metagenome (GOLD analysis project Ga0308163, IMG submission 201037) | Phyllosphere microbial communities from UC Gill Tract Community Farm, Albany, California, United States - DLSLT.R1 | ecosystem: Host-associated > Plants > Phyllosphere > Unclassified | place...
CATAGAACGCGCGGCGGCGCTCGTCCATGGACTCGTGCTGCTCCCAGGGTTCGGGAATCATCATCATCACGGCCTGGCTGATGGGGTAGCCGGCCATGGTCAGCAGCTCGAGGCAGTTGTCGAAGGTCGCGGTGTCGGACTGGTCGGCAAAGCTGATGGGATAGAGCTTCTTGAGGTCTTCGGCCAGCACCGGCGAAGCCATCACGCCTTCGCGGGCACGCATCCAGTTGTAGTTGCCCTTGACGGTGTTGATCTCACCGTTGTGCGCCACATAGCGATAGGGGTGGGCCAGCGGCCATTCGGGGAAGGTGTTGGTCGAGAAGCGCTGGTGCACCAGGCCGATGGCCGAGACGCAGCGCTCGTCCTCGAGGTCCTTGAAGTACACGCCCACCTGGTCGGCCAGCAGCAGGCCCTTGTAGACCACCGTGCGGCTGCTCATGCTGGGAACGTAGTATTCCTTGCTGTGCTTGAGCTTGAGGCCCTGGATGGCGGCGCTGGCGGTCTTGCGGATCACATACAGCTTGCGCTCGAGCGCGTCCTGCACGATCACGTCGTTGCCGCGGCCGATGAACACCTGGCGCAGCACGGGCTCCTTGGCGCGCACCGTGGGCGACATGGGCATGTCGAGGTTCACGGGCACATCGCGCCAGCCGAGCAGCACCTGACCTTCGGCCTTGATCGCGCGTTCCATCTCCTGCTCGCAGGCCAGGCGCGAAGCGTGTTCCTTGGGCAGGAAGATCATGCCCACGCCGTACTCGCCCGCGGGCGGCAGCGTGACGCCCTGCAGCGCCATTTCTTCACGGTACAGCTGGTCGGGCAGCTGGATCAGAATGCCCGCGCCGTCGCCCATGAGCTTGTCGGCACCCACGGCGCCGCGGTGGTCGATGTTCTCGAGGATCTTGAGCGCACCCGTGACGATGTCGTGGCGTTTGACGCCCTTGATGTGGGCGACGAATCCCAAGCCGCACGCGTCGTGCTCATTGCTCTTGGAATACAGACCGTGTTCTTGGAGATGGGTGATCTCGGCAGCCGTAGTCATGGCGGAATCCTCAGTTATTTTCGCAGGGAGCCCGAGAGTACGACAGAGCATGAACCTATGCAAGAAAATATAATTAGGGTCAGATTCAATTATTAACCAACGAAAACGTTCTGGTATTAAATTGGGGACACATCAAATTCGAGAGCAATAGAGCTAGGCACGGCAAGCCCTCACCGCATCATCGATTTTCCTACTCAGGCAGAAGCGTCCGAAACCACTTTCGGAGGGCGGCCAGCCCGTTGGCGCACCACACGGCGTTGCGTGCGGTTTTGCAGATCCGCTACAAACTGCGGCGAACCCAGGGCCCAGCCACGCAGCGCCGCCTGTTCTATGGTCTCGAGTTGTTCGCTGGAAAGGCCCTCGCCCACCGCCGCCTTGTAACCCGCCTCACGCGCAAACGGCGTATTGCCCAGCGCCCAGAACGACGGATGCGCATGGACCAGCGTGGTGTAGCGTAAACCGGCGTTGTGCCCGTAGCTTGACCAAAGATAGTCCGCCGGCTCGCGCGCCAGCCCCGCGCGCACCGGGCTCCAGTCCAGCGCCACCATGCTGTCCAGCAGATACTGCTTGGGATCGACCACATTCGCGCGGTAGCGCCCGTTCCACAGCGTGCCGCTGCGGCCATGGCGGTTGTTGAAGTAGCGCACATAGCTGCGCCCCACCGACTGCATGAACTGCGGCAGGCCTTCATCCGTCTCGGGCGTGAGCAGCAGCTGGAACTCGCTGGGCAGCAGCACATAGGCATGGATGTCCACGCCAAAGCGTCGGGCCATCTCGCGCAGCAGATCGAGCATGTGGCCGTAATCGGCGGCGTCGATGAAGATCTCGGCGCCGTTGTTGCCGCGCTGGATGATGTGGTGCGGCAGGGACGCGAGGGTCAGGCGGGGGAGACGGGCCATGGGTAATTACGCTCTGGCGAAGGGAACAACATGCACTCGTCTTGAGAGGGGCCGTTCATCCTTCGACAGTCTCAGGACGAACGGTTTTGGTCGTTCGCCCTGAGCTTGTCGAAGGGCTCAACCGCATTATCCCGGCAAGGCCGGTGGCTCAGTCCTGCGCCACGGCCGGCAGCCGAAACCTTGTGTCGGCCAGGCTGTCCAGCCCAAACTCCTTGAGCAGCTGCTGCAGGCGCTCGGCCGCGCTGCGCTTGCGGTTGCCGGTGAAGCGCGCAACGATCAGTTCGTTCTTCATGCTGTGCTCCCAGCCCACCAGCTCGGTCACGGTGACCTGGTAGCCCGAAGCTTCAAGGAACAGGCAGCGCAGCACATTGGTGATCTGGCTGCCCATTTCACGCGTGTGGATGGGATGGCGCCAGAGTTCGGCAAGCGGCGTGCGCGTGAGGCTCAGCGCCTTGGTCTCGCGCAGGCAGGCCGCGACTTCGGCCTGGCAGCAGGGCACGATCACCATGGCCTTGGCTTTTTTCTCCAGACCAAAGGCAATCGCGTCGTCGGTCGCGGTATCGCAGGCATGCAGCGCGGTGACCACGTCGAAGCGCTCGGGCATGGATTCCAGGCGCGCCGATTCGGCCACCGACATGTTCAGGAAGCGCATGCGGTCAAAGCCCAGTTGCGCGGCCAGTGCCTGCGAGGCCTCGACCAGCGGCGCGCGGGTTTCAATCCCGTAGATCTCGCCGCGGCCCAGCTGCTTGAAGAACAGGTCGTAAAGAATGAAGCCCAGATACGACTTGCCTGCGCCATGGTCGGCCAGCGTCACTGCGTGGTCGTCGGCCGACAGTTCCTTGAGCAAGGGCTCGATGAACTGATAGAGGTGATAGACCTGCTTGAGCTTGCGGCGCGAGTCCAGGTTGATCTTGCCTTCGCGCGTGAGAATGTGCAGCGCCTTGAGCAGCTCGATCGACTGGCCGGGGCGCAGCTCGAGCTGCTGGGCCGGGTCCTGCGGCGGCTTCTTGGCGCCGTGCTTGTCCGGACGCGCCATTTACGCGCCTTCCTTGGCAGGCGCGGCCCGGCCGGTCACGGGACAGCGCGGGCCCACGCCCAGGTCCAGCCAGCCTTCTATGCCCAGCTTTTCCAGCGTCTGCATGTTGTGCTCGTAGATCGCCTCGGCTTCGGGGAAGGCTTCGACGGCCTTGTCTATGCTCTCTTCACGCAGCAGATGCAAGATGGCATAGGGCGCGCGGTTGGTGCAGTTTGTGACGTCGTCGACGTCCGTGCCTTCGAACTGGAACTGCGGATGGAAGGAAGCGACCTGCAGGATGCCGCCCAGGTCCATGGCTTCGACCAGCTCGTCGGCGAGTTCCAGGAAGTCATTGAAGTCGAGGAAGTCCTGCAGCGCATGCGGCACGATCAGCAAGGTGGTGTCGCGCTTCTCGGGCGAGATCTCGGCCAGGTCTTCGAGCTCCTGCTGCAGCTGTTCGGCCACGCCACGCGCGTCGGTGGCTTCGCTGACCACGTAATGGATCTGGTCCTTGACATGCACGGCCTTGGCAAACGGGCACAGGTTCAGGCCGATGACCGCCTTTTCCAGCCAGCGCTGCGTGTCTTCGATCACCAGGTCGGAGGGATAGGCCTGCAGATCAGGCGCAGAGGAAAATTCGGTCATGGGAGTAGCCTTGTCGTGCACGCGCCCGCCCCGGCTGCGCAGGCAGTCCGGTCATGCAGGAGCGTTGGTGGGGTGCTGGATTCTAGCGATCCCGGCCCGCCGGCGCTGGCCAACGGGCAATCGCCGCCCGCGTCAGGCGAGCAGCTGCCGGCCCGTGAGACGCGCATGTTCGCGCGCCGCATAGCGGTCGGTCATGCCGGCGACGAAATCGCAGACCACGCGTGCCAGCGCCGTGGCGTCGGCAGCGTCCCGCGCGCGCTCGCCATAGCGCGGCTTCATTTCCTGCGGGCGTACGAGGTAGATCGCGAACAGCTCGCGCACCACGGTCTGTGCCAGTTCGGTGGTCTGCAAGACCTGCGGATGGCGGTACAGGTTCTGGAACAGAAAGCGCTTGAGCGCGGTCGACTCGGCGCGCATCGCGGCGCTGAACGCCACCAGCGGCGGCGCGGTGCGCACCGCCTGCGCATCGGCGGGATCGGTTTCGGCCAGCCGCGCCTCGGTTGCAGCGACCACGTCATAGACCTGGTCGCTGAGCATGCGGCGTATGGTGTCGTACAGCAGGCGGCGCGGGCCATGCGGCAGCGACGCGATGTCCGGGTGCTGGGCCAGCGTCAGCGCGTGGTAGCGCGCAAACAGCGGCACCTCCAGCAGCTGCTCCATGCTAATCAGGCCCGAGCGCACGCCATCGTCGACATCATGGGCGTTATAGGCAATCTCGTCGGCCAGATTGCACAGCTGGGCTTCGAGCGAAGGCTGCTCGCCGCGCAGAAAGCGCTGGGCGATGCCGCCGGGCTCGCGCTGCTCGATGCGCTGGGCGTTGGCGCGCGAGCAATGCTTGAGAATGCCTTCGCGCGTCTCGAACGTCAGGTTCAGTCCGTCGAAGCCGGGATAGCGCTCCTCGAGCCGGTCGACCACGCGCAGGCTTTGCAGGTTGTGCTCGAAACCGCCCCACTCCCGCATGCATTCGTTGAGCGCGTCCTGGCCCGCATGGCCAAACGGCGTATGGCCCAGGTCATGCGCCAGGCAGATGGCTTCGACCAGATCCTCATTGAGACGCAGCGAACGCGCAATCGAGCGGCCCAGTTGCGCGACTTCCAGCGAATGCGTGAGCCGCGTGCGAAACAGGTCGCCTTCGTGATTCAGAAACACCTGGGTCTTGTAGACCAGCCGGCGAAACGCCGACGAGTGCACGATACGGTCGCGATCGCGCTGGTGGTCGGATCGCGTGGGCGCGGCGGCTTCGGCATGCAGGCGGCCGCGCGTGTCGGCGGGCTGGCTGGCCCAGCGCGCCAGGCCGGCATCGAGACTCGTCAGGTCTGCGTTCATTCTTCCCATCTCGCAAAGTACGACCCCGCCGGCGCCGGGCCGCGCCTGGGCGGCCCCCCCAAAGCCGGCGGACGGCCCCCTCGGGGGGCAGCGCAGCTACGCGCAGCGAGCAAGCGTGGGGGCAACATTTAAAGGCAGCAGGCGTCTATGACTTGGCGCACCAAGGTATCTGGCGCGGAGCGCACCACGGCCTTGCCGGGCTCGGCAATCAGTACGAAGCGGATTTCGCCGCCTTCGGCCTTCTTGTCCACGCGCATGTGCTGCAGGTAGTGGCCGGCGTTGTCACGGCTGGCGATGATGGCGCCGCGCGTGGGCAGGCCGGCGCGCGTGATCAAGCGCACCAGGCGCTGCACGAATTCCTCGTCGACCAGGCCCAGCCGGCGCGACAGGCGTGCCGCCATGACCATGCCCGCGGCCACGCCTTCGCCATGCAGCCAGACGCCGTAACCCATGCCGGCTTCCATCGCGTGGCCAAAGGTATGGCCGAAGTTGAGCACCGCGCGCAGGCCGCCTTCGCGTTCATCCTGGCTCACGACCCAGGCCTTGATCTCGACGCTGCGCTTGATCGCATGCGCCAGCGCGGCCTGGTCGCCGGCCAGCAGTGCGTCGAGGTTGTCCTCCAGCCAGGCCATGAATTCCATGTCGGCAATCGGGCCGTACTTGATGACTTCGGCCAGGCCGGCGGCCAGTTCACGCGCCGGCAGCGTGGCCAGCGTATCCAGATCGCAGACCACCAGTTGCGGCTGGTAGAACGCGCCGATCATGTTCTTGCCCAGCGGGTGGTTGATGGCGGTCTTGCCGCCCACCGAGGAATCGACCTGGGACAGCAGGGTGGTCGGCACCTGCACGAAAGGCACGCCGCGCATATAGCAGGCGGCAGCAAAGCCGGTCATGTCGCCAACCACGCCGCCGCCCAGCGCAAACAGCACCGTCTTGCGGTCGCAGCCCTGGCCCAGCAAGGTGTCGAAGATCAGGTTGAGCGTCTGCCAGTCCTTGTGCGCCTCGCCATCGGGCAAGGTCACGACATGCACCTGCGGGTAATGCGGCGCCAGCGCGGCTTGCAGCTGGGCGGCATAGAGCGGCGCGACGGTGGTGTTGGTGACGATCAGCGCCGTGCGGGCCTTGGGCAGGCCGGCGTAGACCGCGGAGTCCGACAGCAGGCCGCTGCCGATCACGATCGGATAGGAGCGCTCGCCCAAATCGATATCCACCTGGTGCTGGCAGGCTGCCAATGCGCGCAGATCCATTGTGTTCCGTCCGTTCTGAAAAAGTGGCGTGGGGCGAAGCCTGCTATCGTAGCCGCAAGCGGCGGCCAGCGGCGCAGAACAACTACGGCGGCGGGGCCATCGCCCCGCTGTGCGGCGTGGGCAGATCGTATTCACCGAGCTCGGCCTGCATGGCCAGCTTGCGCACCACCTGGGTCACCGACAGGCGCGCGGTCTTGATCGTGTAATGCGCGGTGGCGAGGTAGAGCGGGTGGCGCTGCTGCATCAGCTCGCGCAGGCGCACGCCGGGATCCTGGCCCTGGAGCAGCGGCCGCGTGCTGTCATTGCGCAGCCGGCGCGCAATGTCCTCGGGCGCGGCCTGCAGATAGAACACCGTGGAACGCGCATGCAGATGGCTGCGATTGGCCTCGCGCAGCACCACGCCGCCGCCCGTGGACAGCAGCAGGTGCTGCTGCGTGGCCGTGATCTCGTCGATCACCTGCTGCTCCACATCGCGGAAAGCGGCCTCGCCATGCGCGGAGAAATACGTCGCGATGCTGCAACCCAGGCGCTGCTCGATCACATGGTCGGAGTCGACAAAACCCATGCCCCATAGCTGGGCCAACTGCCTGCCAATGGTGGTTTTTCCGCTGCCTGGAAGGCCTATCAATGTATACATGGGAATGGAAAAAATCCGCCCTAGGGCGGATTTGTCAGTTGATCCGTAAAGTCGCCGCCGCCGAGCTTAGCGCAAGTGGGGGCGTCAGGACCGAATGAAGCGTTTGTGCTTCACGTGGCAGGAGTGCAGGCAGGATATGCCAATGTTCCTGCAAAGGTCTGAGTGAAGCCTCCCGCTTGCACCGTGAACTCTAGCGGTGCAGTGCCGGGTGTCGACGCATTGTTCAACGTGAAGGTCAATGCGACACGCGTGCGGCCGTTGGGGCTGTCGGCCACCGACGAACCGGAGCTCACCGCGATGCTGGCTTGGCTGTTGAACGACTGTGCCGACAGCGATGCACCCGCGGGTGCGGCAAAACCCCTTGCCGTTCCCAGCTCGCCAGTCCAGGTTGCCTTGCAGCTGGCGTCATACGTCAGGCCCGAGAACAAAGTGGTCGGGGCACTGCTGCTGGGGGAGGAATACAGGCTGACCGCGCTGACGCTCGTGGCCTTGAGCATGATGGTGTCCGAAATGGTCACACCAGCACCCGTATTGCCGCTGACCGTCACCACGATGGATTCGCCATCCGCAGGCCGGGGATTCTGCACCTGGTATTCGATGGTGCAGATACCGTTGCCGGTCACGCAACCACCGCGGCTCGAGGTTCCCACCCGACCGAAGTTCGTGACAGCCACCACGGCAAAGCCATCGGCAACTGGGTTGCCACGCTCATCCGCCACGGCCACACGAATGGTCGAGGGATCACCGGAGATATCCCGGTTGAGCACATATTTGCTTGCCGAGAGATCAAAGCGCTCCGCTGCGGCCACGCCCGTGGTGACAGTGAGAGAGTCGGACTGCGTGGAGAACGTCGTACCGACCACGGTGGCCTTGATGACCACCGAGGTGGGTGCAGCCTTGGAGGAAACGGAGGCCGAAACAATGCCGCTGGCATCGGTTGTACCGGTGACGCTGTTAAGCGTCACGACGTTGGCGGGAACGCTCTCGAATGCCACGCGCACGCCCGGTACTGCCGCGCCTGCGCCATCCACCACCTTGAACTGCAGGATGGCGGTTTCGGAGCGGCCATTGCCGCCCGCGCCAGCAATCACGATGGAGCGGTCGGACGGCATGGCCAGATCGAAGTTCACGCCCTTGGCCAGCGTCTGCGGATCCACGCCCTCCACCACGGCACCCGTGACCGCCAGGTTGCGCGATGCCGCATATGCCGTTCCCGCCACGGTCGCTGTGGCGCTGACAGTGGTTGCACCCAAGGCGGTGAGCGCATTGGCCTTGACCTCGATCATCGCCTGCCCGCTGGCATTGGTCAGCGCCGTGGCCGCGGTGGGCGTGAACTGCAGCAAGCCGCTGCCGTTTTCGGCAAAGGTCACCACTTCATTGGCCACCGCCACGCCGGCCGAGGTCTTGAGCGTGGCCAGCAGCTTCACCGTATCCGACGCTGCAAAGGAGTTGCTGGCGATGTCGACGCCCGCGCTGGTCTGCAGCTGCAGCTGCATCACATAGGTGGCCGGCGTCACCGTGCCGCCGCCCGTACCGGTATCCGTGCCGCCGCCCGTACCGCCGCCAAAAGCCGGCGTACCCGAGCTCCCGCCGCCGCCGCCGCATGCCGCCAGGGCCGCGGCCATCACGATCGCCAGTACACAATTGTGGATCTTCATTTTTGTCTCTTCAAAGGAAAAATCAGCGTGCGCTCGGGGTGGGCATCAGCATCTTGGGGGTGATGAAGACCAGCATTTCCCGCTTCGATGTCTCGCGCGTGCGGCTCTTGAACAGGTTGCCGACGACGGGCACATCGCCCAGCAGCGGCACCTTGGTTTCATTGTTGGTTTCTTCCATCTCGAAGATCCCGCCGATGACCACCGTGCCGCCGTTCTCGACCAGCACCTGGGTCTGGATATGCTTGGTGTCGATGGCCACGCCCTGGCTGGTGGTCTCGCCGCGGCTGTCCTTGTTGACGTCGAGGTCCAGGATGATGTTGCCTTCGGGCGTGATCTGCGGCGTGACTTCGAGCTTGAGCACGGCCTTCTTGAACGCAATCGTGGTCGCGCCGTTGGGCGCGGTGACCGAGTACGGATACTCCGTGCCCTGCTCGATCAGCGCCTTGGTCTGGTCGGCGGTGATCAGGCGCGGGCTGGACACCACCTTGCCCTTGCCATCGGCCTCCATGGCCGACAGCTCCAGCGTCAGGAAGCGGTTGGCCGCGGAGTTGAAGATCGACAGCGCAAACGAGCCTGCGGACTGCACGTTCGACAGCGAGGCCGGCAGGTTCACAAAGGTACCTGACGTATCCACCGTGCCGCCCGCGCCTGCGGTGGCGGTGGAGTTGGCATAGTTGGTGCCGAAGCCGACGCGGTTGCCGCCGCCCAGCGAGTAGCCGCCATTGCCGCCGTTTTGCGCGCGCAGGTCGCCGCCGCCCAGCTTCACGCCCAGCGAGCGGCCAAAGGTGTCGCGAGCTTCGACGATGCGCGCTTCGATCAGCACCTGGCGCACGGGAATGTCCAGCGTGGCCAGCAGCGTCTTGACCTCTTCGAGCTTGGAGGCGGTATCGGTCACGAACAGCTGATTGGTGCGCGGTTCGGCAATCGCCGAGCCACGCTCCGACAGGAAGCGCGTGGTCGAGCCACCGGTGCCGCCGCTGCCCCCCGAGCTGCTCGCGATCTGCGTGATCATGTCGGTGGCCTTGGCGTAATTCAGCTGGAAGCCTTGCGTGCGCAGGGGTTCGAGCTTCTGGATGGCCATGGCCGCTTCATAGTCCTTCTTGGTGCGCGCGTCGATTTCATCCTTGGGCGCGATCCACAGCACCGTGCCCGACTTGCGCATGCCCAGGCCCTTGGCGTCCATGATGATCTGCAGCGCCTGGTCCCAGGGCACATCCTTGAGGCGCAGCGTCAGCGAACCCGTGACCGTATCGGAGGTCACGATGTTGAAATTGGTGAAATCGGCAATGACCTGCAGCAGCGAGCGCACCTCGATACTCTGGAAGTTCAGCGACAGCTTCTCGCCGGTATAGCCCGGGCCCTGGCTCAGCTTGGAGGTGTCGACCTTCTTCTGGCGCACTTCGATGACGAACTGGTTGTCGCTCTGGTAGGCGCTGTGCTCCCAGTCGCCCGTGGGCTCGATGCGCATGCGCACGCGCCCGCCGGCCTCGGTGGTGGTGATCGACTGCACGGGCGTGCCGAAATCGGTCACGTCGAGCTTGCGGCGCAGGCCTTCGGGCAGCGAGGAACGCAGAAAGTCGGCGACCAGCGCCTTGCCTTCCTGGCGCAGATCCACGGCCACCTGGTTGCTGACCAGTCCGACGACGATGCGCCCGGAGCTGTCTGGGCCGCGACGGAAGTCCACGTCACGGATAGGCTGCACATCGCTGGCCGCAGGGCGGCTGGAAAACGCGCGTGGCTCGGCCACGGCCTGGGTGGTGGCCGCCGAAGCGACGGGCGCGAGAATCACGAACAGGCTGTTGCCCTGGATGTCGGTCCTGTAGGAGGTCGCGGTCTTGAGGTTGAGCACCACGCGCGAGCGCCCGCCGGCTTCCACCACGTTGACCGAGCGCAGATTGCCCTGGTTGAGCTCGAGCTGCGTCTGGCCGGAAGCGTTCTGCGTGCCCGGGAAGTCCAGCGCGATGCGCGCCGGCGACTGGATGGCAAAGCCCGAGGGCGGTGCCGCCAGCGGCTGCGACAGCTCGATGCGCAGTACTTCACTGCCATCCTGCAGCGATCCCGTGACCGACTGGATCGCCCCCTGGGCCAAGGCTTGCTGGACAAAGGCCATGGACGAGAGCAGCAGCGCCGCCGAGACCACAGCATATCGGCTCTGCCCCAGCATGCACTGCGCAAGAATTGCGCGATTGTTTTTCATCATTTCTGTGTCTCCTGCAGCACCAGCTCGGTGTTGCGCTCTATCCATTCGCCCGTGACGTCCTGGATGATTTCACGCAGCTGGACAGAGTTTTCGGTGATCCGGAGAACTTTTCCGTAGTTCTGGCCGAGGTAGTTGCCGACCCGCACCTGGTAGAGCAGTTGATCGACCTTGATCAGTGCGGTGGGCTGGCCCTGCTTTTGCAGGCTGCCGACCATGGCCATCACATCGAGTGGCATGGCTTCGAGTGGTTCCTTGCGGCGGTTGAGTTCGGATTGAAGCACGCCGGTGTTGGCGCCCTGCTGCGCGGCATCGCGGCGCAGCGCCTGCGTGAGCTTGCCGGGATCGAAGGGATCGACGCCACCGTCCACCGTATAGGTCTGCGGCTGGAATTGCTTGGGCTCGGCAATCGGCGTGATGCGGGGCTTGGCCTGCGCGCGTTGCTGCGCCATCCACTGCTGCAATTCTTCCTGCTCGGCGTCGGCACAGGCGGCAAGCAGGACCGCGGACAGTCCCAGCGCCAGCATCAGCGGTCGTTGGTGCATCATGGTTTCTTTCCGGCAGCCGCGCGCTTTTGCGTCTCGATTTCTTCGGCATCGAGGTAGCGGAAGGTGCGCGCGGTGGCATCCATGGTCAGCGTGCCGTTGCCGTCCTTCGCGACCGGCGCGATGGCGATGTTGTTGAGCGTGACGATGCGCGACAGATGGGCGATGTCCGAGGCGAAGGCGCCGATGTCGTGGTAGGTGCCCGTGACCTTGAGCGCGATCGGCAGTTCGGCGTAGTAGTCACGCACCACCATCTGCCCGGGGCGGAACAGCTCGAACTGCAGGCTGCGCCCGAGGCCGGCCTGGTTGATGTCGGACAGCAGCGCGGCCATCTCGGCCTTGCTGGGCAGTTGCTTTTCCAGCTGGATCACATACTGCTGAACCTGCTCGCGCTGCTGCTTCAGTGCATCGAGGCTGACGGCCTTGGCCAGCTTGGTCTGGAAATCCTGGCGCAGCGTGGCTTCCAGATCCTGCTCGCGCTGGAGTTCGTCGCGGTAGTCGCTGAGCAGCACGAACCACAGCAGCACAGCCACGCCGACCGCGATCGCAATGCACAGCAGCGTGCGCGGCACGATGGGCCACAGCGAGGGGTCGTTGGGATGCAGGTTGCTGAACTGTTTCTGCAAGTCGGTCTGCAGACGGGCGAAATCGGGGGCTTTGCGCGGTTTCTTGAGCATGGCTTATCTCCCGCCTGCGGTGGCCGCCGGGGTACCGGCTGGCGTGACGGCGGCCGCGCCGCTTGCCTGCTGCGCCTCGCTGGTGCGCATCAAGCGAAAGCGCAGATTGAACGAGGCCACGCGGCGCTGGTCCTTGGGCGTGAGCGCCAGGTTGGTGGCGACGATTTCCGTGAGTTCGGGCTTGGAGAACCAGGGCGTGTTCTCGGACAGGTTGCGCAGCATTTCCGAGACCCGCTCGTTGGACTGGGCCATGCCCTGCATGCTGATCACCTGGTCCTCCTGCTTGAGACTGGTGACGTAGACCCCGTCGGGCAGCTGGGCAACCAGCTCATGCAGCAGGTGCACCGGCAGGTTGCGGTCCGACTGCAGATCCTCGACCGCCTTCTGGCGCGCGCGCAAGGCGGTGATTTCATTTTCCAGGCCGGCGATCTCGCTGATCTGCTTTTCCAGCACCTTGATCTCCGCGTGCAGCAGGCCATTTTTCTCCTGCTGGGCGGTGATCAGATTCTGCAGCAGCGAATAGATCAGGCCGGCAATGACCAGCCCGGCCACGAACGACAGCAGCATCGTCGTCTGGAACAGCTGCTTGCGGCGCTTGCGTGCCGCTTCGCGGTGGGGAAGTAGATTGATCAGTATCACTGGAGAAACCTTCGCAGCGCCAGGCCGCAAGCGGTCAGGTACGACGGGGCCTCGCGTGCCATCTTCTTGAGGCGCACCTGGCTGCCGATCTGCATGCCGTCAAAAGGGTTCACCAGGGCACAGGCCGAGCCCGTGTGCTGGGTGATGGCCTCGACCAGCCCCGGCAGCGGCGCCGAGCCGCCGGCCAGCAGGATATGGTCGACGCGGTTGTACGGCGTGCTGGTGAAGAAGAACTGCAGCGCGCGCGCGACTTCCTGCGTCATGCTGTCGACAAACGGCTTGAGCACCACCGTGGGATAGTCCTCGGGCAGCTCGGCATTGCGTTTCTTGGCTTCGGCTTCTTCCTGGGAAAAGCCGTACTGGCGCGCGATCAACTGTGTCAGCTGGGCGCCGCCAAAGGCCTGGTCGCGCTCGTAGAGCACTTCCTCGTTGCGCAGCACCTGCATGCTGGTGGTCAAGGCACCGACTTCGAACAGTGCGACCAGCGCGTCCTGGCCCTTGAGCGGCAGGTTTTCAATTAGCCGGCGCGCGGCCAGACGGGCGCAATGGGATTCGATGTCGACGATCACCGGCGTCAGTCCGGCGGCTTCGGCCAGGCCCTGGCGGTCCTGGACCTTCTCGCGGCGCGAGGCGGCAATCAGCACATCGACATCGCCGGGCGAGTTGGCCGTCGGGCCGATGACGCAGAAGTCCAGGCTCACTTCGTCGAGCGAAAAGGGAATGTACTGATTGGCTTCGGACTCGACCTGAACTTCGAGCTCCTGCTCGCTCATCTCGCCGGGCAGCGAGATCTTCTTGGTGATCACCGCCGAAGGCGGCAAGGCCATGGCCACGTTCTTGCTGCGTGTGCCGCTTTTCTTCACCAGGCGGCGCAGGGCTTCGGCGACCTCATCGAACTTCTCGATATTGCCATCGGCGATCCAGCCGCGCTCCAGAGGTTCAATGCAGCACCGCTCCAGCACCAATGCCCCGGAGGCCTCGCGTCCAAGTTCGACCAGCTTGATGCTCGAAGAGCTGATGTCAATACCCAGCAACGATGCAGGCTGGCGATTGAACAGGGATCCAACATTGATCAACGTGCCCTCCCGAGCCTGTAAAGAAATGCAACAAAGTCTCACATTCCTCTTTGATGCTATCAGCAAGACCTGGATGCGACCAAGATCGTTGTAGCAACTGTATCCGCTATACGTGGTCTAAATAAGACGTTTGACTGCGCAGGAAACCGGACTTCGCCGACACTTGGCCCAGGCCGGTTCCGGACTGAACGTTTTCTCCTCATGGCATTCTCTCCTTGCGGAGCACCCGAATCGCGGTGATTTTTATAATGCCAGCTCTTCTCCTTATGCAGTGCCATGCCGACTCCTGAAAAACCCGACAAGTCCTCCTCGTCCCGCTCGGCTACGCCCCGCTCCTCCCAGCATTGGTTGACCAAGGTCCTGATCGGACTGGTCGGCCTGGCCGTGGCCGTGGCCGCAGGCGTGCTGCTGACGGTGGCGGTGGCCCTGGCCATGGCATATCCCAACCTGCCCGATGTCTCGGAGCTTGCCGACTACCGCCCCAAGCTGCCGCTGCGCGTCTATTCGGCCGAAGGTGCGCTGCTGGGCGAGTTCGGCGAAGAGCGCCGCACGCTCACGCCGATCCAGGAAATCCCCAAGGTCATGACCGATGCGGTGCTGGCCATCGAGGACACGCGCTTCTTCGAGCACGGCGGCGTCGACTACAAGGGCATTGCGCGCGCCGTGCTCGCCAATCTGGGCGCGGGCGGCAAGAGCCAGGGCGCCTCGACCATCACCATGCAGGTCGCGCGCAACGTCTATCTGTCGTCCGAAAAGACCTTCACGCGCAAGATCTATGAAGTGCTGCTGACCTTCAAGCTCGAACATCTGCTGACCAAGAACCAGATCCTCGAGATCTACATGAACCAGATCTATCTGGGCAACCGCGCCTATGGCTTTGCGGCCGCATCCGAGGCCTATTACGGCAAGCCGCTCAAGGAAATCACCGTCGCCGAAGCCGCCATGCTCGCCGGCCTGCCCAAGGCCCCCTCGGCCTACAACCCGATCAGCAACCCCAAGCGCGCACGCAGCCGCCAGCTCTACATCATCGAGCGCATGGAGGAGAACGGCTTCATCACCGCCGCCCAGGCGCAGCAGGCCAAGCAGGAAGAGCTCAAGATCAGCTCGGGCAGCAACAACACCCGCGTGCACGCCGAATACGTGGCGGAAATGGCGCGCCAGCTGATCTACGCGCAGTACGGTGCCGAAGCCTATACGCGCGGCATCAATGTCTACACCACGCTCAACGCCGGTGAACAGGACGCGGCCTACACGGCGCTGCGCAAGGGCATCATGGATTACGAGCGCCGCCAGCACTACCGCGGCCCGGAACGCTTCATCACCCTGCCCCAGGACCCCGAGGAGCAGGAGAACGCCATTGACGACGTGCTGGCCAACCATCCCGACAACGGCAACGTGATGTCCGCCGTGGTGCTGGACGCCAACCCGCGCAAGATCGTCGCCACGCGCGCCGATGGCGAGAAGTTCGAGATCACGGGCGACGGCCTCAAGCCCGCCCAGTCGGGCCTCAGCGACAAGGCGCCGCCCAACACCCGGCTGCGCGCCGGCGCCGTGATCCGCGTGGTCAAGACACCGAAGAACACCTGGGAAATCACCCAGCTGCCCGAAGTCGAAGGCGCGTTTGTCGCGCTGGACCCGAAAACCGGCGCCATCCGCGCGCTGGTCGGCGGCTTCGACTTCGGCAAGAACAAGTTCAACCATGTGACGCAGGCCTGGCGCCAGCCGGGTTCGAGCTTCAAGCCGTTCATCTACTCGGCCGCGCTGGAAAAGGGCTTCTCGCCGGCGACCATGATCAACGACGCGCCCATCTTCTTCAGCGCCGGCACCACCGGCGGCCAGCCCTGGGAGCCGAAGAACTACGACTCGCGCTACGACGGCCCGATGACCATGCGCACCGGCCTCAACAAGTCGAAGAACATGATCTCCATCCGCCTGCTGCAGGCGGTGGGTCCTAAATACGGCCAGGACTGGGTCACGCATTTCGGCTTTGACGCCGACAAGCACCCCGCCTACCTGACCATGGCGCTGGGCGCGGGCTCCGTCACCCCCATGCAGATGGCCGCGGGCTACGCGGTGTTTGCCAATGGCGGACGCCGCGTCAATCCCTGGCTGATCACACGCATCACCGACCACAAGGGCCGCGTGCTGTCCGAGTTCCAGCCCAAGCCGCTGGAGCAGCTGCCCGAAGCGATTCCCGCGCGCAATGCGTTCATCATGAACAGCATGCTGCAGGATGTGGCCCGCGTCGGCACCGCGGCGCGCGCCCAGGCGACGCTCAAGCGTCCCGACCTCTACGGCAAGACCGGCACCACCAATGACTCGGTCGATGCCTGGTTTGGCGGCTTCCAGCCGACGCTGGCCGCCGTGACCTGGATTGGCTACGACACGCCGCGCAACCTGGGCTCGCGCGAGACCGGCGGCGGCCTGAGCCTGCCGATCTGGATAGACTTCATGCAGCACGCACTCAAGGGTGTGCCCGTGGCCGAGCTGCCCGTGCCGCCCGGCGTGGTCAATGTCGGCGGCGAGTGGTTCTACGAGGAATTCGCGCGCAACGCCGGCGTCACCAGCCTGGGCGTGTCCGAGGGTGCTGGCACCGAGAACCCCGACAGCCCGCCGCCACCGTCCGAAGAACGCAATCGCATCCTCGATCTGTTCCGGAACTAGCCACCATGAGAAAAGCCCCTTTGCAGGGGCTTTTTTTCGTCCGTCGCGGACTTGCTCAGGCCGTGAAGGTCAACCCCAGCCCCGATTGCTCGGAGGCATAGCGGCTCAGGCAGGCAAAGAATTCGCCCTCGCCCTTGGTGTCGAGCCAGCAGCGCTGGTCAGCCGCGTAGCGGAAATGAAAGCCACCGGCCTTGGCCGCCAGCCACACTTCGTGCAATGGTCTCTGCAGATTGATCACAATCTGGCTGCGATTGGGAAACGACAGCGTGACCATGCCGCCGGCGCGCTGGGCGTCGATGTCGGCATCGGTTTCATCGTTGATGCGGTCGCAGCCCTGCTCCACCGCGAGCAGCAGTTTTTCGGCGCAATCCAGGAATTCAAGGTCGTTCATTACAATCCGCACATGTTGAGAGCTTCCCAAATTCTAATCAGGTCTTTTGCCCTTGCGCTCAGTGCGGCGTCACTGCTGGCCTGCGGCCAGCGCGGCCCGCTTTACCTGCCCACGGCACCGGAGGCCGCGCAACGCGCCACGCTGCCACAGACGCTGCGCCCGCCGATCTTCGACGACGCACCGCCGGCCCCGGTCAGCGCGCCGCCGCAACCGGCCAACGCGCGCTGAAATCGCCACCGGCCGCGGATCAGGCCAGGCGCGCGGCGCGGCGCTTGCGCAGGGCGCGCTGCAGGCGCCAGCCCAGCAGCAGCGCCACGATGGCGGCGTAGACAAACACTTCGTTGAAGTTGTTCTTGCCCGCACGCATCCAGAAGAAATGCAGCAGGCCCAGGCCAGCCACGACATAGACGCTGCGGTGCAGCCACTGCCAGCGGCGCGCGCCGAGCAACTTCAGCATGCGCTGCGGCGAGGTCGCGGCCATGGCCGTGAGCAGCACGAAGGCCAGCATGCCGACCAGGATGAAGCGCCGCTCCAGCGTGTCGCGCCAGATCTCGCCCAGATCCAGTCCCTGGTCAAAGACCGCGTAGCACAGCAGGTGGACCACGGCATAGAAATACACGAACAGCCCCAGCATGCGCCGAAAGCGCGCCAGCGCCGGCAGGCCCAGCAGCACGCGCGCCGGCGTCACGGCCAGCGCAATGCACAGAAAGCGCAGCGTCCAGTCACCGGTGGCGCGCAGCAAGGCCTCGGCCGGGTTTGCGCCCAACGTGTCGAACACCGCGCCATAAAGCAGCTGCGCGAACGGCAGCAGGCACAGCGCGAACACCAGCGGCTTGGCCGCGGGGTGCATGAAGGCGGCTTTCCAGCGCGCAACCGCGACGCGCGTCTTCGGGGTGGTCAAAACTGTTGTTTCAAGTCCATGCCGGCGTACATGGAGGCGACCTGTTCGCCGTAACCATTGAACAGCAGCGTCTTGCGCTTCTTGGCAAACAGCCCGCCTTCGCCAATGCGGCGTTCGGTGGCCTGGCTCCAGCGCGGATGCGGCACATCGGGGTTCACATTCGAATAGAAACCGTATTCGTTGCGCGCCGCCTTGTTCCAGGCCGTGCCCGGCTGCTTGTCGGTCAGGCGGATGGCGACAATGCTCTTGGCGCTCTTGAAGCCATATTTCCATGGCACGACCAGCCGTACCGGCGCGCCGTTTTGCGCCGGCAGCACTTCGCCGTACATGCCGAATGCCAGCAGCGTCAGCGGATGCATGGCCTCGTCCAGGCGCAGGCCTTCGGTATAGGGCCAGTCCAGCACGCCGCTGCGCAGGCCCGGCATCTGGTTCTTGTCGGCCAGGGTCACGAACTCCACGTACTTGGCGCTGCCCAGGGGCTGCACCTCGCGCAGCAGCTGGGCCAGCGAGTAGCCGACCCAGGGAATGACCATGGACCAGCCTTCGACGCAGCGCAGCCGGTAGATGCGCTCTTCCTGGGCGCTGAGCTTGAGCAGCTCCTCGAGGCCGAAGGTCTTGGGCTTGGCCACCAGGCCTTCGACCTTGATGCTCCAGGGCGTGGTCTTGAGCGTGTGGGCATTGCGCGCGGGGTCGGCCTTGTCCAGGCCGAACTCGTAGTAGTTGTTGTACTGCGAGGCGTCGGCATAGGCGGTGGGCGCTTCCACCGTATTCGCGCCGGCCACCTTGCTGGCCACGCCGGGCAGCGCCGCCAGCTTGCCCGGACGCTCCATGGCGGCTCGCGCATCGCGCGCCGCCCAGCCCGCGAGCGTGGCGCCGGCCGCGCCCGCGGCCATGGTGCGCAGCATCTGCCGGCGCCCCTCATATGCCGCCTGGGGCGTGATTTCGCTGCCCTGTGGGTGGGCAAAGCCGTCTTGACCGGTACGTATCAGCATTGCAGCTCCTCGGATGATGTCCCATGGCCGCGCACTGCCCGGCCCAACCTGTCTGATGCATTGTGATTGTGGATGGTTCAACCTGCCGCGCAATAAAAAAAGCGCCCGCTGACGGGCGCTTCCTGCTGCTTTGCGGCCCAGGCCTACAGCTCGCCGTAGCTGTGCAGGCCGCTGAGGAACATGTTGACGCCCAGGAAGGCGAAAGTGGTCACGCCCAGGCCGGTCAGCGCCCACCAGGCGGAGATCGTGCCACGCAGGCCCTTGACCAGGCGCATGTGCAGCCAGGCCGCGTAGTTGAGCCAGACGATCAGCGCCCAGGTCTCCTTCGGGTCCCAGCTCCAGTAGCCGCCCCAGGCCTCGGCGGCCCACAGCGCGCCCAGCACGGTGGCGATGGTGAAGAACGCAAAGCCCACGGCAATCGACTTGTACATCACGTCGTCGAGGATCTCGAACGACGGCAGGCGCGCGGCGATGTGCTTGCGCGCCAGCAGGATGCCGGCCACGATCAGCGCGGAGATGCCGAAATAGACCGTCCAGTAGCTGCTGCCGTTCTCGGTCGCGCCCTGGCGGAACACGATGGGCTCGAAGCACAGCACGATGCCCAGCAGCCACAGCGGCGCGAGCTTGTACCAGCGGGTCTCGCCGGCCTGTTGCTTGATCAGATAGGCAAACGCCACCATCGCGGCCAGCGCGAACGTGCCGTAGCCAATGAAGTTGGCCGGCACATGCAGCTTCATCCACCAGCTCTTGAGTGCCGGCACCAGCGGCTGGATCTCGTGGGCCTCGCGCACCAGCGTATACCAGAGCAGAAAGCCCACGGCCGCGCTCACCACCAGCATCACGAACGCGCCCAGCGCGCGGGTGTCGTAGTTTTGCTCGTAGTACAGGTAGAAGGCCGTGGTCATCCAGCAGAACATCACGAACACTTCGTAGAGGTTGCTGACCGGAATATGGCCGATGTCCGGGCCCAGCAGATAGCTCTCGTACCAGCGCACCATGGTGCCGATCAGCGCCATCGCGATCGCCACCCAGGCCAGGCGCGAGCCCAGCAGCGACATGGTGCGGCCCTCGTTGCGCGAGAACATGCCTATCCAGTAGAAGATGGTGCTCATGAAGAACAGCATGCTCATCCAGAGGATGGCCGACTGGCTCGACAGGAAGTACTTGAGGCCGAACACGGCATCGGCCCGCGCCAGATCCCCGGCACCGTCGACCTGGTAGAGGCTCAGCGCCAGCAGCGAGCAGCCGGTCACCGCCAGCACCAGCACGCGCAGCGGGCGCCAGTACCAGCACAGCCAGATCAGGGCCGGGATGGTGCCCACCAGGATGGCCTTCTCATAGACATCCATGTATTCGGCATAGCGCTGCAGCGCAAACAGCCCGCCCGCGGCGACGATCACGGCAAACAGCCAGTCAAACCAGTTGCGGCGTGAAAAATACCCCGAATGCAGGGTGATGGTCTCGGAGGGTTCGGTCGTGGCGGTCGTCATTTGGCAGCTCCCGGGCGGTGCGCAATCGGCGCCGCCCCAATGAGTTTTTCGGTCAGCATGGCAAAGTCCTTGTCGCCTTCCATGGTCTGGCGATTGGTCGACAGCGCCACGGTGGCGTGGCTGCTGCCCTCGCCGGCGGGGGCCAGCCAGATCCACAGGCGCCGGTCGCGCACGTAGAGCATCGCAAAGATGCCCAGGATCAGGAACAGGCAGCCCAGATAGACTACGTTCTTGCCGGGCCCACGTGTGACCTGGAAAACGCTGGCTTGCACATGCGTGAAATCGTCCAGCATGAACGTCATGGGCGCGGGATAGAACTGGGCGTCGCTCAGCGAGAACACGGCCTGGGTCATGAAGGCCAGCGTCTGCGCATCGTTTTCCATGGGCTTGAGGCCGTTTTTCTCGCGTAGCGCCTGGGCCATCTCGAACAGCACGCCGTTGAGGATGCGCACCAGCACTTCGCTGGCGCGCGTGCGCTCGGCTTCGGGCACGTTCTCCTCCATGAAGCGCGAGATCGCCTGCAGGCCACCGATCTTCACGCCCGCGTCGTCCGTCGTGCCGGCATACATCTCCAGCGCGCGCAGCGCCGACTGCATCAGCGGTTCGCGCAGATCGGGGCGCGCGGCATCGACGGCCGTCGCCACATAGCGGCGCGCGGCCTGTTCGCGCAGCGCGGGCTGGGCCAGCGCCGTGCGCAGGCGCAGGAAGGTGTCCATCGAGCCTTCGGCGTCGGCCGGCACGCGCAGGAAGCGGAAGGCATCGACCGGGTTCTCGCGCACGCCCAGCAGGAACACCGGATTGCCGTCGCCGGTGTCGACCGGCAGCATGTAGTTCTGATACTCACGCGCCTGGCCCGAGGCGTCGCGCAGCTTGTAGCCGATGCTCGGGCCGATGTTGCGCAGTTCCTTTTCGGTCGTGGTCTTGTGGCCCGCACCCAGGCGCGCGTCGATGGCGGCCTTCAGGTCGACCTTGCGCACATCGGTGCCCGACGTCGCGGCCCCCCCCTTGGCCGCGCCGAAGTTCTCGACGTTGATGGTGCGCAGCGCCGTGTACTCCAGCGTCAGCGTGTCCTGGGGATCACCGCGGCCGGCGCCGGCGCGCGTGAACTCGCTGGTGGCGCCGATGATGCCTTCGACGGTGAACGGCGTGCCAGTGCCGTCCATGGGCACGGCGCGCATCTTGACCGACGAGCCGCCGTCATCGAAGCTCGACTGGTAGATTTCCACGCCCTTGTAATGCGCGGGATGGTTGACCTCGATGCGCTCGGCGGTCTGCGCGCCGGTGTGCCTGTCGTGAATGATCACTTCGCTCGCAAACAGCTTGGGCATTCCGGTCGAGTAGTACTCGACGATGAATTTCTTCAGTTCCACGGCAAACGGCAGCTCCTGCAGCAGCACGCCGTCGGACTGGTTCAGGATGGCGGTGCTGGACTGCGTGCCTTCGGCCACCATCAGGTTGCCGCGAAAGGTCGGGTTGCGTTCGGACAGCCGGTGCTCGGGAGCGACGTCCGACACGCGGCCGCCGCCGGTGTAGGGCGTCTTGTCGCCAAACAGCATCTGCGCGCGCACGATCAGATCGCCGTCAAACAGGCCGCCCAGGCAGATCAGCACGATGGCGCTGTGCGTGGCGATATAGCCCAGCTTGTGCGCCGCGCCGGTCTTGGCGGCCACCATCCAGCCTGGGCCTCCAGCCGTATCGCGCTGCTGCAGCCTGACCTTCCAGCCGCCCGTGGCCAGCAATTTGCCCAGGCGCTGCGCCGCTTCCTGCGGCGTGCCGCGCACGTCGGCCTGGGCGCGATGGCGAAACGCCTCCAGGCTCTTCTCGCGGATGTTTTCCTTGTAGCTGCGCAGGTCGGCCAGGTACTTGGGCGCATTGCGCGCCACGCACAGGCTGGTGCTGGTCACAAGAAACGCCAGGATCAGCATGAACCACCAGGCGCTGTAGACCGCGTTGAGCTTGAGGGCGAGGAACAGCTGGGCCCAGAACGGGCCGAACTGATTGACGTAATTGACCGCGGGCTCGTGCTGCTTGAGCACCGTGCCTATCACCGAGGCAATGCAGATGATCGTCAGCAGCGCAATCGCGAAGCGCATCGACGACAACAACTCGATGGCCGCGCGCCAGGCCCGGGATCGAAAGGAGGAAGTCGTGCGGTGATAGGTATCTGACATGGAAGAAAAACGCAAAGCCCGGAAGCAAAAAGGCGGGCCATCTCAGCAAAGGATGGACCCGCCCGTATTGGGTTTTGTTATTGGCGTTTGGTTCCCTGCGCTGCAGGCAACGGTGAAAACGATTCTTGGTTCAACGCAGGCCGGCGATGTAGTCCGCAACGGCCTTGATCTCACGGTCGTTGAGCTTGGCGGCCACCTGGGTCATGGGCAGGCTGTTGCCCCGCTTGCCATCGCGGAACTCTACCAGTTGTTTGATAGTGTAGTCAGCGTGTTGGCCGGCCAGGCGCGGGTACTGCACCGGCAGGCCGGCGCCGTTGGGGCTGTGGCAGCCGGCGCAGGCCGCGATGTTGCGGTCCTGGATGCCGCCGCGGAAGATGCGCTCGCCCAGCAGCACCAGATCCTTGTCCTTGGCAAAGCCGCCCTTGGCCTTCTGCGCGCCGAGCCAGGCAGAGATGTTCTTCATTTCCTGGTCGGACAGCGTGGCGGCGAAACCCTGCATCACCGGGTCCTTGCGCACACCGCTCTTGAACTCCTGCAACTGCTTGACCAGGTACTCGGGATGCTGCTGTGCCAGTGCCGGATTAGCCACAATGGTCGAGTTGCCATCCGCTCCGTGGCATGCTGCGCATACTGCAGCAAAGCCTGCAGCTCCTTGCGCCAGATCAAGCTTGGCGTTTGCCTGCGGCGCCGCGGGCGTTTCTCCTGCCGCAATGGCTGGGAGAACAGGTGCTGCCAGAAAGGCAGCCATCAGCATAGAGGCGAGCAACTTCATATCGAGGGTCTGTTGTTAGGTGCACTGAACCGCACAATTCTACAATGAGGCTCCAAAGCATAGATACCCCCCATGACGAACTCATCTCCCGCACCGGCTGCGGGCAAGCCTTCTCCCGTTATCGATGGCAAGCTCGCCATGGGCTGGATGCACACCGCGCGCTTTCTGACCACCGCCGCGCAACTGCACCATCTGCCCCCTATCGACGTCCCTGAAATCGCCTTCGTGGGGCGTTCCAACGCGGGTAAATCCACCTGCATCAACACGTTGACGCAGCAAAAGCAGCTGGCATTCGCGTCCAAGAAACCGGGCCGCACGCAGCATATCAACCTGTTCTCGCTGGGTCGCCAAGGCGTCACCGACGCGGTCCTGGCCGACTTGCCAGGCTACGGCTATGCCGCAGTGTCGCGCTCGGACAAGATACGCTGGCAACAGGTGATGGTCAACTACCTGATTACCCGAAGCAGCCTCACCGGCATCGTGCTGCTGTGCGATCCACGCCTGGGCTTGACCGAGCTGGACGAAGCGCTGCTCGAGGCCGTGCGCCCGCGCGTCGAGGACGGCATGAAGTTCCTGATCCTGCTGACCAAGGCCGACAAGCTCACGCGTGCCGAGCAGGCCAAGGCGCTGTCTATCGCGCGCCTGCAGGCCGGCGGCGGCGAAGCAATGTTGTTCTCGGCACTCAAGAAACAGGGTGTGGACGACGTGGCTCAGCTACTATGGAGGTGGTCGCATCCCGCAGAGATTGCGGCGGCCGCCACGCCCGCAGAGCCGTCCGCCGCCGCGGACAGCACTGACGAACCCCAGGCCAACTAGCTTTCAGCACAGGGCCCGCCAGGTGCTGGACGCTACCGAGAGAGTAGCTCCATGATCCAGACCTGCGACCATGCCCTGCCCCACGGCATCACGCTGCGCTGCCGCACCGCGGGCCAGCCCGGGCGGCCGGTGCTCATGTTCCTGCATGGCTTCCCCGAAGGCGCTTTCATCTGGGACGCGCTGCTGACGCATTTTTCCGCGCCCGAAAACGGCGGCTTTCGCTGCGTTGCACCGAATCTGCGCGGCTATGGCCGCTCCAGCCATCCGACCGAAGTCAAGGCCTACCATGCCAAGCATCTGGTGCAGGACATCCGCGCCCTGGTGGCCATCGAGAGCCCCGAGGCCCCGCTGGCCTGCCTGATAGCCCATGACTGGGGCGGTGCCGTGGCCTGGAGCGTGGCCAGCCAGCACCCCGACTGCATGGACCGACTGATGATTCTCAACGCCCCTCACGCAGGGGCGTTTTTGCGCGAGCTGCGCGAACAGGCCGAGCAGCGCAAGGCCAGCGATTACATGCGCTTTCTGCGCCGCGCCGATGCGCCCGAACTGCTGGCCGCGCACGACTGGCGCCGGGCGCTGGGTTTTTTCGCCCAGCCCGACGGGCAGTTGCCGGCCTGGCTCACGCCCGCGCTGCAGGCGCGCTACCGCAAGCACTGGTCACGCGGCATCGCGGGCGCCTGCCATTACTACGGCGCCAGCCCGCTGTACCCGCCCGCACCGGATGATCCCGACCACCTGGCCACGCTGCAGCTGCCGGATTCCGCGTTGCGCGTGGAGGTGCCGACGCTGGTGCTGTGGGGCATGAAGGATCCGGCGCTGCGTCCGGGCCTGCTCGACGGCCTGGAAGACTGGGTGCCGCGGCTGCAGATCCAGCATCTGCGCAACACCTCGCACTGGGTGCTGCACGAGCGGCCGGCGCGCGTGGTCGACGAACTGGAGCATTTTGTGCAGCAGCAGTTCAGCACGGAAAGCCTGACGGCTTGAGTCTGACTCAGCGGTAGACGGAAGCTTCGCCTTCCGGGCGGGTCTTGAAGCGCTTGTGCACCCAGTAGTACTGCTCGGGCATGGTGTTGATCCACTTCTCCAGCTCGCGGTTCATGCGTGCCGTGTCGGCCACCGCGTCCGCCGTGGGGAAATCCTCCCAGGCCGGCGTGATCTGCGCCACATAGCCTTCGGGCGTGAGCCGCGTGTACATGCCTATCACCTTGGCCCGGCCCAGGCGCGCAAAGCGCGACAGCGAGGGAATGGTCGCGGCGGTGACGCCAAAGAACGGCACGAACACCGAATCGTTGCGGCCGAAGTCCATGTCGGGCAGCAGGTACAGCAGGCCACCCTGGCGCAGGCTGGAGATGATGGGCTTGACGCCATCGGCGCGGTTGAGCATGCGCACGTCGCCAAAGCGCTGGCGCCCGCCCATGAACCAGTCGTCGATGGTCGGATTGGGGTGGGTCGAGAAGATCGAGGTGAAGGCGCGCGTGGTGTTGAGCGGCAGCGTCAGCCCGCCTGCATCCATGCCGTAGAAATGCGGCGCGAAGACGATGGTCGGCGTGTCGCCGTCGAGCTCATGCAGCGCGCCTTCGAGCTTCACGCGCGAGCGCACCACCGACTCGGGCGCCGACCACAGCCAGCCGCGGTCCAGCCAGGTCTGGCAGAACAGCACGAAATTGCGCCGCGCCAGCGCCTTGCGCTGCGCTGCGTCCAGTTCGGGAAAGCACAGCTCGAGATTGCGCAGCGCGATACGCCGCCGCGGCACGGCCACCACGAACAGCAGCCGCCCGAGCAGCGCGCCCAGCGCGCGCAGCCAGCGCAGCGGCAGACGGCCCAGCATGCCCATCAGCCAGACACCGAAGCGCGCGCTCATGGGGCCACCTGCGCAGTGGTGGCTTGTTCGGCACGCGGCTGCTTGTAGCGCGCATAGCCCCAGAGATATTGCGACGGGCTCTGGCGAATGGTGTGCTCCATGGCCTGGTTGAGCTGCAGCACAGCGGTTTCCAACGAATCTGACAACGGCACGGGCAACTCCTCGAAATTCAGCACATAGCCCCGGCCCCAGGACTTGCGCTCGCAGCGGGCAACGATCACGCTGGCTCCGGTCTGCTGCACCAGCCGCGCCGCCAGGGTCATGGTATAGGCATCACGGCCAAAAAATGGCGACCACAGGCCCTGGCCTTCGGGCGGCACCTGGTCTGGCAGCAGGCCCACGGACTCGCCGCGGCGCAGCGCCTTGATCATCTGGCGCACGCCCGACAGCGTGGTCGGCACGGCCTGCACGCCGGGCCGGTTGCGCGCGGTCGCCATCACCTGGGCCAGCCAGGCCTGGCGCGCGGGCCGGTAGAGAATGGTGATCGGGCCATGCTCGGCGCCCCAGCGGCGCGCGGCGGCCTGCACCGACAGCTCGAAGCAGCCCAGATGGGGCGTCAGGAAGACGATGCCGCGGCCCTGGGCCCAGATGCGCTCGACGCGCTCGGGCTCGATCATGACGCAGGGCGGCGGCTCGGGGCGCAGCCACAGACGTGGCAGCTCGGCGACCAGCCGGCCCGCATGGCCCACGGCAGCCCGCACGTCGGCAAAGCGATAGCCCGCCTGGCGCGCGTTGTCGAGAAAGCGTCGGCGGTAGGTGGGCGAGACGGCAAACACCAGCCAACCCAGGGCGGCGCCCAGGCCATGCAAAAGCCATAAAGGCAGCAACGAGAACAAGTGGAACAGGCTTGGCATTAAAATAGAGAGGTCGCTGAGTTAAATGAGCAACTTGCAGGGCGACGTAAAACAATTCTGCTAAAGCGTTCGCCGGGCTCCGTCAGCTTGGGCAACGCCTCAATAGCTGGAACACAGGAGTTTATTCAATGGCGAACGATTTTCTTTTCACTTCGGAATCTGTCTCTGAAGGACACCCCGACAAGGTGGCCGACCAGATCTCCGATGCGATCCTGGATGCCATTTTCACCCAAGACCCCCACTCCCGTGTGGCAGCCGAGACGCTGACCAACACCGGCCTGGTGGTTCTGGCCGGTGAAATCACCACCGGCGCGAATGTCGACTACATCCAGGTGGCACGCGACACCATCAAGCGCATCGGCTACGACAACACCGAATACGGCATCGACTACAAGGGTTGCGCGGTGCTCGTGGCCTATGACAAGCAGAGCCAGGACATCGCCCAGGGCGTGGATCACGCGAGCGACGACGAACTCAACACCGGCGCCGGCGACCAGGGCCTGATGTTCGGCTATGCCTGCGATGAGACGCCCGAGCTGATGCCCGCGCCGATCTATTACGCCCACCGTCTGGTCGAGCGCCAGGCGCAGCTGCGCAAGGATGGCCGCCTGCCGTTCCTGCGCCCCGACGCCAAGAGCCAGGTGACGATGCGTTATGTCGACGGCAAGCCGCACAGCATAGACACCGTGGTGCTGTCCACGCAGCACAGCCCCGACCAGTCGGAAACCGCGACCAAGATGAAGGCCAGCTTCACCGAAGCCATCATCGAGGAGATCATCAAGCCGGTGCTGCCCAACGAGTGGCTGCAGGACACCAAGTACCTGATCAACCCCACGGGCCGTTTCGTGGTCGGTGGCCCGCAAGGCGATTGCGGCCTGACCGGCCGCAAGATCATTGTCGACACCTACGGCGGCGCCTGCCCCCATGGCGGCGGCGCGTTCTCGGGCAAGGACCCGACCAAGGTCGACCGCTCGGCGGCCTACGCCGCGCGCTATGTGGCGAAGAACATCGTCGCCGCAGGCCTGGCGCGCCAGTGCCAGATCCAGGTCGCCTACGCCATCGGCGTCGCGCGCCCTATGAACATCACGGTCTACACCGAAGGCACGGGTGTGATTCCCGATGACCAGATCGCCAAGCTGGTGGCCGAACATTTCGATCTGCGCCCCAAGGGCATCATCCAGATGCTCGACCTGCTGCGCCCGATCTACAGCAAGACCGCGGCCTATGGTCACTTCGGCCGCGAAGAGCCCGAGTTCACCTGGGAAAAGACCGACAAGGCGGCGCTGCTGCGCGCCGCTGCCGGACTGCGCTGAGCGTCTGGCGCAGACACTGGCGTCTGCGCCTCGATGCGTGCTCAAGGCCTGCCTGTGTGCAGGCCTTTTTCATGGGCTTCAGGGGGAAGGCCTGCTCCTACGCCAGCAGCGCCAGCCGGCCCACATGCCGCCCGGGATGCCGCGGATAACGTAGCAACTGTCCCGTCGGCGCTGCGCCGGCCTCCCCAGAATCCAAGGAAATAACATGCTCAAATACGCCATCATCTTCGCCGTCATCTCGCTGCTGGCCGGCGCCCTGGGTTTCACCGGCGTTGCCGCGGGTGCCGCCGGTATCGCCAAGCTGCTGTTCATCGTCTTCCTGGTGCTGGCCGTGATCTTCGTGGTGCTGGCGGTGCTGGGTGTGGGCGCGGCCCGCAAGGCGCTCAAGTAACAGCCGGTTCACTCCCGGGGCGCTGTGCCCCGGGTTGCAGCGCAGCCCGCCGATGCGCGTCTACACTGGCCTTTTGCTTTGCGTTGGCTGCCCATGTCCTCCTCCGTCCAATTGCTGGCCGTGGATCCGCAGAATGACTTCTGCGACCTTCCGGCAGCACTCTGTCCCGGCACCACGGCGCCCAGCCTGGCGGTTGCAGGTGCCCACCGGCACATGCAGCGGTTGGCACTGTGGCTGCGCCAGCAGGCCGCGCATATCGATGCCATCACGGTCACGCTGGATTCGCACCAGCGCTTTGACATCGCCCATCCCGGTTTCTGGCAGCTTGCCGATGGCGGTGACGTCAGCCCGTTCACGCCCATCACCGCCGCCCAGGTGCGCTGCGGCCAGTTCCAGCCGCGCCAGCCGGCCTATCTGCCGCGCACGCTGGCCTACCTCGATGCGCTGGAGCACCAGGGCCGCTACACGTTGATGGTCTGGCCCGTGCATTGCGAACTGGGCAGCTGGGGCCATGGCATGCATGCAGAACTGCTGGCCGCCTGCGGCGTCTGGGAGTTGCAGCATCAGCGCCCCATGCAGCAGGTGCTCAAGGGCATGAATCCACTGACCGAACACTACAGCGCGCTCATGGCGGAAGTCGTCGACCCGGCCGATCCCGGCACGGCGCTCAACACCCCCCTGCTCGCGCGCCTGGCACAGGCCGATCTGCTGGTGATTGCAGGCGAGGCCAGCAGCCACTGCATACGCGCCACCGTCGAGCATCTCGTCGAATACCTGCCCGCCGGCCATGCACGGCGCATGGTGCTGCTGACCGACTGCATGGGTCCTGTCGCCGGCTTCGAGGCCGCGGAGCAGGATTTCCTGGCCGCGATGCGCGCCCAGGGCGTGCAACTGGCCACCAGCGACACTCTGACTCTTGCCGACTGAGCCCCCATGCCGCCCATCATTTCCAGCCTGCTCGACACCGATCTCTACAAATTCACGATGTGGCAGGCCATGCTGCACCGCCACCCACAGACCCAGGCGCGCTATGAATTCGTCTGCCGCAGCACGCCCGAATTTCCGCTGTCCGAACTGCTGGCGCAGGTCGACGCCGAGCTCGATGCGCTGTGCCAGCTGAGTTTCGCCAAGAACGAGCTTGATTACCTCGGCTCGCTGCGCTTCATCAAGAGCGATTTCATCGACTTCCTGCGCATCTTCCGCTTTCAGCGCGCATTCATCGAAGTGCGCGCCCAGGGCGAGACGCTGGAAATCGTCGCCCATGGACCGCAGGTGCATGTGATGGGCTTCGAGATCTACGTGCTGGCCATCGTCAACGAGCTGTATTTCCGGCGCTTCGATGCCGCAGCGGCGCTGGCTGAAGGGCGCAAGCGCCTCGCGCACAAGGTCGAACAGCTCAAGGCGCTGGCCGGTGCGGCCCAGCGCCGCCACCCGTTCGAGATGTTCGACTTCGGCGTGCGCCGGCGCTTCTCGGGCGCCTGGCAGCGCGAGGTCGTGCAGCGCTTTGCCACCGAGACCGCGCAATGGTTCAAGGGCACCTCGAATGTGCTGCTGGCGCGCGACCTGCAGATCGTGCCCATAGGCACCATGGCGCACGAGTACCTGCAGACCTACCAGGCGCTGGGCGTGCGCCTGCGCGACTTCCAGAATGCTGCGCTTGAGGACTGGGTGCAGGAGTACCGCGGCGACCTGGGCATTGCACTCACCGACACCGTCGGCATGGATGCCTTCCTGCAGGATTTCGACCTGTATTTCGCCAAGCTGTTCGACGGCCTGCGCCATGATTCGGGCGACCCGTTTGCCTGGGGCGAGAAGGCGCTGGCCCATTACCTGCGGCTGCGCATCGACACCCACAGCAAGCGCCTGGTGTTCTCCGACGGGCTCAACCTCGACAGCGCGCTGGCGCTCTATCAGCGCTTTGCCGACCGCATCCAGCTGGGCTTCGGCATAGGCACGCGGCTGACCAACGACATGGGCCTGACGCCGCTGAACATCGTCATGAAACTGACCCACGCCAACGGCCAGCCGGTGGCGAAGATTTCGGACAGTCCGGGCAAGACCCTGTGCACCGATGAGACCTATCTGGCCTACCTGCGCCAGGTGTTCGACATTCCGGACCCCGAACCCGGGCAGCCCTGAACCCCGAAGGAGACTCACATGCTGCGTATCACCCTGGCCCAACTCAACTTCACCGTGGGCGATATCGACGGCAATGTGCAGCGCATGCGCGATGCCGCGCGCCAGGCGCAGGCCGAAAAATCCGACATGGTGGTCTTCAGCGAGCTGTCGCTCAGCGGCTATTACCCCAATGACCTGCTGGACGAGCCCAGTTTCATGCAGCGCGTGCAGGCGGGGCTCGAAGCACTGCGCAACGCTTCGGTCGACTACCCTGAGCTGCACTGGGTGGTCGGCGCTCCGACCCGCGCCGAGGGCCCGGGCAAGCCGCTGTACAACAGCCTGCTGGTACTGCAAGGCGGCAAGCTGCGCCTGCAATATGACAAGCAACTGCTGCCGACGTACAACATCTTTGACGAACGCCGGCATTTCGAACCCGGCCCGGACGTCGCCAAAGTATTGCGCATAGGTCAGATGCAGGTGGGTTTCCTGATCTGCGAAGACGGCTGGAACGACAGCGGCGCCGATTACGCGACCAACCCGCTGCGGCGCATGGCCGATGCCGCACCCGACCTGCTGGTGAGCATCAATGCCAGCCCCAGCCACCTGGGCAAGCGCGAGCAGCGCCACCAGGTGTTCAGCGCGGCCACCAACCGCCATGCGCTGCCGCTGCTCTACGTCAATCAGATCGGCGGCCAGGACCAGATCGTCTTTGACGGGGCCTCGTTTGCGGTCGAACCCGACCGCGGCGTGGTGCTCGAAGCGCCGCGCTTTCAGGAATGCGTCAACACGCTGGTGTTCGAGCACGGGCGTTTCAGCCGCGCCGACGGTGCCGCGCTGGCGCCCGTGCCCGCCCAGGGCCTGCCGACGATGGAGTTCTACCGCCAGCAGGTGGTGCTGGGCCTGCGCGACTATGCGCGCCGCTGCGGCTTCACCCAGGCCGTGGTCGGCAGCTCGGGCGGCATCGACAGCGCACTGACGCTGGCGCTCGCAGCCGAAGCGCTGGGCGCGGACAACGTGGTGGGCGTGACCATGCCCTCGGGCTTTTCTTCCGCCGGCTCGGTCGATGATTCGGTGGCGCTGTGCGACAACCTGGGCATCAAGCTGCACCACCACCCGATTGGCGAACTGGTGGCCGGCTATGCCCAAGGCTTCGAGCGCAGCTTCGGCCAGCCCTTGCAGGGCCTGCCGCTGGAGAATCTGCAGGCACGCATTCGCGGCACCATCCTGATGGAATACTCAAATGCGTTTGGCCATCTGCTGCTGACCACGGGCAACAAGTCCGAAGTCTCGGTCGGCTACTGCACGCTCTATGGCGACACCAATGGCGGGCTGGGCCTGCTGGGCGATATCTACAAGACCGAGGTGTTCGCGCTGTCGCGCCACATCAACGACAGCGCCGGGCGCGAGCTGATTCCGCAGACCATCATCGACAAACCGCCCTCGGCGGAACTCGCTCCCGACCAGAAGGACGAAGACAGCCTGCCGCCCTATGCGCTGCTCGATGAAGTGCTCAAGCTGCTGATCGAAGGCACGCACCTGCCCGGGCTGGAATACGCGAGCGCGCGCCAGTTTGTCGACCAGCTGTTGCTCGAGCCCGACGGCCCGGCGCTGGTGGAAAAGGTGCAGCGCATGATCTACCGCAGCGAATACAAGCGCCGCCAGGCGCCGCCCATTCTGCGGGTACGGCCGCGGGCTTTTGGCACGGGCCGGCAAATGCCCATCGCCGCGTATTATCCTTGACACCCCTTGACACCCCTTGACACCCCTTGAGCCGCTCACGCCCTAGGCGGGTCCCCGGCTTCCCCCTCTCATTCTCGGCACCTTCGGTGCGGGACGGCCCTTGCTCGGTGCCCCCTGAGCTGGGACATGCTTGTTCTTGAAAACCATGGCCTTGTCTTCTGATCCCATCCTGTCTTCGCCGCCGCACACCGCCGTGCTGATCGGCCGCTTCCAGCCCTGGCACAACGGCCATATGGCCTTGCTGCAGGCGGCGCTGGCCCAGGCGCAGCAGGTGGTGGTGGTGCTGGGCAGCGCCCACCAGGCGCGCAGCCCGAAAAACCCGTTCACCTGGCAGGAGCGCGCAGCCATGGTGCAGGCCTCGCTGGCGCCCGCCGAGCGCGCGCGCGTGCATTGCATTCCCGTGCGCGACCATTACAACGAGGCGCGCTGGGTCGAGGCCGTGCGCGCCGGCGTGCAGGCGCTGGTGCCGCCGGGCGCGGCGATTGCGCTGGTCGGCCACTTCAAGGACAGCAGCAGCAGCTATCTGCAGAGCTTTCCCGGCTGGACGCTGCTGAGCCTGCCGCGGCTAGGCGCGTTCGACGCCACGCCGCTGCGCGAGATCTTCTGGAACGCCGCCGCCGCATCGCGCAGCGACGTGCTGGCCCGGCTCGCCCCGCAGGTGCCCGCGCCGGTGCTTGATTTTCTGCAGACATGGATGGATTCGCCCGAATACACGGCCATGCAGGAAGAAGCGGCAATGCTGCGCGGCTACCAGGCGGCCTGGGCCAGCGCGCCCTACCCGCCGGTGTTCGTGACCGTCGACGCGCTGCTGCTGTGCAACCAGCACCTGCTGCTGATCGAGCGCGGCCATGCGCCGGGCAAGGGCCTGTGGGCGCTGCCCGGCGGCTTTCTCGAGCCGCGCGACACGCTGTGGCAGTCCTGCCTGCGCGAGCTGGCGGAAGAAACCGGCTGCGCCCTGGACCCTGCCACGCTCGAAGCCGGCTTGCAGGGCGTGCAGGTCTTCGACCACCCCGACCGCAGCCTGCGCGGGCGCACCATCACCCATGTGCATGTGTTTGACCTGGGCGACCGCACGCAGCTGCCCGCCGTGCAGGGCGGCGACGATGCGGCGCTCGCGCGCTGGGTGCCGCTGGCCCAGGTGCCGGCGCTGGAGTCCGCGTTCTTCGAGGACCACTTCCATGTGGTGCAAAGCTGTCTTGAAGGCCACTGCGCAATCCGCCTGCCGGTCTGAGTTGCGCGGCGTCTGCCCCTTGTTTTTCCAGGTTCCCCATGTCCGATTTGCTCATCCGCCCCGCCACCATTGAAGATACCGCGCAGATCCTGCGCTTCATCCGCGATCTCGCGATCTATGAAAACGCCGAGCACGAAGCGCTGGCCACGCCCGAACATATCCACCGCACGCTGTTTTGCGACCAGCCCAGGGTCCATGGCCTGATGTGCCTGGACGGCGACCAGCCGCTGGGCTTTGCGGTCTATTTCTTCAACTACTCGACCTGGCAGGGCCGCCATGGCCTGTACCTCGAAGACCTCTATGTCACGCCGGAATCACGCGGCCAGGGCGCCGGCAAGGCCTTGCTGCGCCAGCTCGCGCGCATTGCCGTGGAGCGCGACTGCGGACGCTTTGAATGGAGCGTGCTGGACTGGAACGCGCCGTCGATTGCCTTCTATGAGAGTCTGGGCGCCGAGCCGCAAAACGAGTGGGTGCGCTACCGGCTCACGGGGGACGCGCTGCAGCGGCTGGCGGCACAGGCGGGGTCGCGGCTGTAAGACAGCCAACCCCATGAAACACGGGTTTCACTCGTTAACCAAAAAGCGGCGCTAGCCGGTCGAGTCCTACATTCCAGGGTTTTCCACAACGGCACCATGACTGGGCGCTGATTGACTTCCAGTCAGCGGTTTAACTCTTTGGAGATATGACTATGGTTCAGCAACACAACCAGGACAGCAACCAAAAGAATCAAAACCAGGCCAACGACAAGTCGCAAAAGCAGCATGAGCAGCAAAGCGGCATGGGCCAGCAACCGGGCAGCAAGACCTCCAACCCAGGTCAACAGCAGCAATCCAATCCATCCTCCAACAAGCAGCAGCAACGCTGATAGCCTGTTCCAGGAGGCAGGGCCGCCAAGGCCCTGGCATAGGGCCCCTTCAGGGGCCCTTTTTCATGCCCGGCCGCTGCCGGGCTGCAGCCTGCCGTAGGCCTGGCGCAAGGCGTCGATGGAGGCCTGCTGGCTTTGCGCGTACAGCGCGATCTCGTCGGCCACCGGCGCTTGCAGCGCGGCCTCGAACAGCTCGCGCGCGGCATTGGCAGCATAGCTCTTTTGCTCGGCGCCGCCCAGGTTGGACTGGAAGATGCCGGCCGCACTCACCGGCAGAAAGTCTTCATAGACGATGGGGCGCGCTTCGACAGCGCCCTGGCGACGCAGCGCCGCCAGATCGAAGGCCGCGCCGCTGGCGGCTGCTTGATCGAACGCAGCCTGATCGCGGACCGCATAGCGGAAGAACGCGAGCTGCTGGTCGTGCATTGCATCGAGATCGTCGGGAAATTCGGCAAAGGCCGCCGCCAGACGCGACTGGTAGTCGCCGGCCGTGCTGCCCGCGTTTTCCATCGAGCGCACCTGGGCCAGCAGGCGGTCGTAGAGCGCACGCCCGGCGCCGGTCAGCGCGGCGCCGCGCTGCTCGATCTCACCAAAGCGCGCGGTGTGCGCGCCCGGCGTGCCGTCGCCAGCAAACACGATGGCTTCTTCCAGCGCCTTGAAGCTGGTCTGGCGCAGCAGGATGGGGTGCAGGCGGCGCGGCGGGCCTTCGACCACATCCTTGGCGGCGACACCGCGGCGCGGCATCTCGGCCTGGGCGGCGTCGATGTCCAGCGTGCGCGGCGTCAAATGGTTGATGTGCGGGCCCTTGAACGACACCACGTCGGCCACGAGGCGATGTGCCGCCGTCAGCTGCTGGTGCACGTCATGGCGCACGGTGGCCTCGCCATGCCAGCGGAAGGTCTGCGTGACTTCGCGCACGAACTCGGCGGCCTGCTGCGCCTCGAGCCCGCCCGCGGCTTCGGCCTGCTGCAGCAGCTCCAGCGCACGCGGCGTGAAGATGCGCCGGCGCGCCAGGATCTCGGCGGCCTGGTCGCGCAGCGCCGCGTCGGCGATCAGCTCCAGGCGCAGCAGCGAGGTGAAGACGCGAAACGGGTTGGTGCGCAGCGCCTCGTCATCGATGGGACGAAACGCCGTCGAATGCACGGGCACGCCCGCCACCGACAGATCGTAGTAGCCCACGGGGTGCATGCCCATGACGCGAAACACGCGGCGCATGGTCGACAGCTCCTCTGCCGTGCCCAGGCGGATGGCGCCGTGGCGCTCCAGATCGATGCGCTCGAGCTCGCCCGCGGTTTGCAGTTGACGCTGCAGTTCGGGGTCCTGTTCTAGCGTGGCGCGGTTGATGTCGGCCACCAGATCCAGCAGGGTGCCGTATTGCGGCACTTCCTGGCGGTACATCGCCGACATGGATTGGGAAAACAGATCGCGGATCTGGTTGGGGTTCACAAAGGAGGACATGGGGATCGTGGGGTTGCGGGTGACTCGGGTCAGGCGTTCAGCACGCGGCCCGGGTTCAGGGTGTTATGGGGATCGAGCGCGTTCTTGATGCTGCGCATCAACGCCAGCGCCGTGGCCGACTTGTGCTGCGGCAGCTTGTGCAGCTTGAGTTCGCCAATGCCATGCTCGGCCGAGATCGAGCCGCGGAACTGGCTCACGGTGTCGTAGACGATGGCGCTGACCTGCTCCTCGTGCTGGGCGACAAAGGCCTTGGCATCGACGCCGGCTGGCGCCTGGATGTTGTAGTGCAGATTGCCGTCGCCCAGATGGCCGAAGTTCACGAAGCGAATGCCCTCGAACGCGGCGCTGAGCGCGGCGTCGGCCGCGCGCACGAACGCGGGAATCAGCGAAATCGGGATGGAGACGTCATGCTTGACGTTGAAGCCCTCCTCCACCTGCGCCAGCGTGATGCTTTCGCGGATGTGCCAGAGGTCGTGCGCCTGGCGCATGTTCTCGGCAATGATGGCGTCGGCCACCAGGCCGGCCTCCATGGCGGCTTCGAGCATGGTCTCGAACAGGCCGCGCGCATGGGCTTCGGATTCGGCGTCGGACACCTCGATCAGCACGCACCACGGCGTCTGCTGCCACATCGGCACGCGCAGATGCGCAAAGTGCTTGTCCACCAAACCCAGCGCGAACTGGTTCATGACCTCGAAACCGGTGAGGCTTGCGGCCAGATGCTGGTGCGCCATGCCCAGCAGCGCGCAGGCGTCCTCGAGCGAAGCCACGGCGGCCCAGGCCGTGAGCTGGGCCGCGGGCTTGGGGTACAGCCGCAGCGTCGCGGCGGTGATCACGCCCAGCGTGCCTTCGCTGCCCACATACAGGTCGCGCAGGTCGTAGCCGGTGTTGTCCTTGCGCAGGCCCGACAGGCCGTCCCAGACCTCGCCCTGGGCCGTGACCACTTCCAGGCCCAGGCACAGCTCGCGCGCGTTGCCGTAGCGCACCACCTGGGTGCCGCCGGCATTGGTCGCCAGATTGCCGCCAATGGTGCAGCTGCCCTCGGCGCCCAGGCTCAGCGGGAACAGGAAACCGGCTTCATCGGCGGTCTCCTGCAGGCTCTGCAGAATGAAACCGGCCTCGACCGTGATGGTCATGTTCTGCTGATCGATGGCGCGCAGCGCGGCCATGCGGCGCAGGCTCAGCACCACCTGGGCGCCCGACGCATCGGGCACCGAGCCCGCGACCAGGCCGGTGTTGCCGCCCTGGGGCACGAGGGACACGCCGGCGGCGACGCAGGCCTGGACCACGCGCGCGACTTCGTCGGTCGTGCCCGGGCGCACCACGCACAGCGCCTTGCCCTTGGCGCGACCGCGCCAGTCCTGCTCGTAGCTGGCCAGGTCATCGCCGGTCAGCACATGGCCGGCGCCGACGATGGCGGCCAGCGTTTCAACGATCTCGGGAACCAGCTTGCTCATTGCTTTTCCAGTTTCGCCGCTTGGACGATGCTCGCCCAGTGCTTGAATTCGGTACGCGTGTAATCGCGGAAGGCCGTGGAGCCCATCTGGCGCGGCTCGCCGCCCAGGGCCGCGACGCGGGCCTTGAAGTCGGCGCTGCCCGCGACCTTGAGCAGGGCCGCCTCGACCTTCTGCACCACGGCGCGCGGCGTGCCCTTGGGCGCGAGCACACCATTCCAGGTGGCGGTCACGAACGCGGGGAAACCGCTTTCCTTCATGGTCGGCACATTGGGCAGCAGCGGCAGGCGTTCGGCCGACGTCACGGCCAGGGCCTTGAGCTTGCCGCCTTGCACAAAGGGCAGCGCCGGCGTGACGTTCTCGAAGATCAGGTCGATCTGCCCGCCGATCAGGTCCGTGAGGGCCGGCGCGCTGCCCTTGTAGGGCACATGCACCATGTCCAGATGGGCGGCGCTCTTGAACAGCTCGCCCGACAGATGCACGGTCGAGCCCGTGCCCGGCGAGCCATAGCTCAGGCCGGAGCGGCGCTCCTTGGCGTGCGCCACCAGTTCAGCCACCGACTTGACCGGAGTCTTGCTGTCGTTGATCACCAGCACATTCGGAATCGACGTGACCAGCGCGACGTATTCGAAATCATCGAGCGTCTTCTCGCTCTGGCTCTTGTAGAGACTGGGGTTGATGGCCTGCGTGCCCGCGGTGCCGAACAGCAGCGTGTAGCCGTCATTGGCCGAGGTCGCCACGCGGCTCGCGCCAATCGAACCATTCGCACCGGGAATGTTCTCGACGATGACCGGCTGGCCCAGCGATTCGGTCAGACCCTGTGCCACCAGGCGCGCCACGACGTCGGTATTGCCACCCGGGGCAAACGGCACCACCAGTTTGACAGGGCGGCTGGGAAAGGTATCGGCCATGGCGATGGCAGGCATGGCCAGGGCAGCGCCCAGCAGCGCGGCGGTGCGCAGGAACTGTTTGCGCGAAAGGATATGGGACACGGTGATGTCTCTTTAGTTGTAATCGAAGCCAGACATCATGGGCAGCGGCTTTCTTGACGTCAATCAATGGTTTGGAACCCAGGCATTCGCAAATGGAATGCCTTTCACCCCCAAGCCCAGGCTTCCATGGTCGATAAAATCGCAAACGCATTCCCAACGATCATGAATTCACGCAAATATCTCCCGCCCATGGGCCTGCTCGTGGCCTTCGAGGCCTGCGCCCGGCTGCAGAAGTTCACGGCGGCCGCGCATGAACTGAGCCTGACCCAGAGCGCGGTGAGCCGGCAGATCCGCGCGCTGGAGGACATCGTCGGCGTGGCGCTGTTCGTGCGTGAGCGCCAGGCGGTGCGGCTCACGCCCGCGGGCGAGATCTATGCCGAGGAAATCCGCCATGCGCTGCGCGATATCTCCAACTCGACGCTGCGCATCAAGGCCAGTCCGGGCACCGGTACGCTGAAGCTGGCCATCCTGCCGACCATGGGCACGCGCTGGCTCGCGCCGCTGCTGCCGGACTTCGTGCGCCAGCACCCGGGCGTGACGCTGAACCTGGTGACCCGGCTGGAGCCGTTCGACATGGATGCCGACGATGTGCATGCCGCCATCCACTTCGGCGCGCCAGAATGGCCGCGCGCGGAGCTGGATTTCCTGTTCGAGGAGACGATCTTTCCCGCCTGCTCCCAGGAGCTCAAGGCGCAGCATGGCTTTGCGAATGCACAGGATCTGCTGCGCGCGCCACTGCTGCATCTGGCGTCGCGGCCCCAGGCCTGGACCCAGTGGTTCGCGTCCCAGGGTATCGATGGCACGCAGCCCGGCGGCATCAGCATCGACCAGTTCGCCACGGTCACCCAGGCGGCTTGCGCCGGCCTGGGCGTCGCGCTGCTGCCGGAATTCCTGTTTCGCGCCGAAGTCGAGCGCGGTGAACTGGTGTCGGCGCTGGATACACGCAGTCGCAGCGAAGGCAGCTACTACCTCGCCTGCGCCGCGTCCAAAGCCTGGTATCCGCCGCTGCATGCCTTTCGCCAGTGGATACAGCAACAGACGGCACTATGAAAAAACCGCCCGAAGGCGGTCTTTAGACTGCGCTGACGGCCAGCGAACGGGCCGTGGCCTTGCGCGCGCGCCGCTTGCGCTCCCAGATCACGATGCCGGTGATAGCCAGCATCACCACGAACACGCCCATGAGGGACATCATGATGCGGCCCGTCATGCCCAGGATGCGGCCCGAATGCAGCGGCAGTTGCAGCTGCACGAATACATCGGCCGCGGAGCCATGCCAGGGCCGGTACATGCCCAGCACTTCGCCATTGTCGGCGCTCACATAGATGTTCGACATGCCCATGCCACCGGTGCCCATCTCGTCCGCCGGATCGAAGAACGAGATGTTGTAGAACGGGAAGTCGCCGCCATACCAGATGCCGCCCGGCGCAAACTCGAAGCCCTGGCGCTGGCCTTCGGCACGCGCGATAGCTATGGCCGAAGCAAACGAGATCTTCGGTTCAATGAAGCTGCCGAAAGGCGCGGGCTTGATGGTTTCATACGGGCCGGGCGTGGTCTTGGAAATCTGGCTCATCACCGGATAGAACACTTCGCGGTACAGGTTCAGCGAGAACGAGGTGAACGAGATCACGATGATGATCGCCCAGACCCAGAGCCCGCCCGCGCGGTGCAGATCGAAATTGAGCTTATATCCGCCCGAGCGCCAGCGCACCATCCACGATGGCTGCCAGCGTTTGAGCCAACTGCGCTTGGGTGTTGCCGCCACCGGCGCTGAAGCCGAGGCCTCGCGGCGTGCGGCCAGACGGCGCGGCAGCGTGAGGTAGAGCGCGACAAAGCTGTCGATCAGCCACATCAGCGCAATCCCGCCCATCAGCCAGAAGCCCCAGCGGTCGCTGCCCCAGAAAGCCGGCATGTGCAGGCTTTCATGCAGATGGCGCAGCCACGACATCAGATTGCGCTTGCTCAGCGCAATGCTCTTGGAGTCGCGGTGGCCGGTGATCTGCGCGGTGACCGGGTCGACAAACACGTTGTTGTAGTCAAGCACATGGGCGCGGCCCGTGGCCGGGTCCTTCTTCGGCCGCACCAGGAAGGAGGCCGCATGGCCCTCTTCCAGCGCCAGCGTCATGTACGACACTTCGACGCGCGGGTCGCTGGCTTCCACGGCCGCAGCCAGCGCCAGCGGGTCCCGCAGCGTGCCGCGCCCCGGCGTGTGCATGATGTCGGCATTGAGCCATTCGTCGATTTCGTGGTCCCACGAAATCACCGCGCCGGTCGCGCCGGCGACGATCAGGAACAACGCCGCGGTCAGGCCCAGCCAGCGGTGGACCACGGTCCAGAACTCACGCATGCAACGCTACCTTTAGAAGTCGACGCTGGCGCTGATGGCAAACGTGCGCGGTGCGGACTGCACCAGGTAGTTGGAACCTGGATAGCCTCCGACCGAAGCCCAGTACTTCTTGTCCAGCACATTGTCGACACGTGCGCGCAGCGTCAGCAGGCGGTCGTTGCCGATATCCATCAGATAGCGCACGCCCAGGTCGGTGCGAGTCCAGCTCTTGACCTTGAGCGTGTTGGCCACATTGGCGTACTGGCTCGAGGTGTGAATTACGCGTGCATTCAACGCCAGACCCTGCACGCCCGGCACATCCCAGTCACCTCCCAGTGTCAGTTGGCGGCGTGGCACGCCGATGGCGTCGTTGCCCTGGTTCACGCCACCGGCGGTTTCCTTCAGCTTGGCCTGAATGAAGTTCACACCGCCGAGAATTCGCAGTCCCTTGACGGGCTCGCCAAACAGGCTGATTTCCAACCCACGATAGCGCTGAGTACCAAACTGACCGTAGACGTTGTCTTGCACATAGGCCACAGGCTTGTCCATGGTGTAGAGCGCAACCGTCGCGCCCAGACCGCCCTGCGCCCACTTCAGGCCGACTTCCTTCTGCTTGGACTTGTACGGCGAGAACACTTCACCTTCATTGATCAGAGGCGGCCGGCCAGTTCCGGCTTTAGCGACATCGCCCTTGACCAAGCCTTCGATGTAATTGCCATACACAGACAGCTGGGGCGTTGCCTTGAACAGCAAGCCTGCGACCGGCGTGGTCGCCGACTTCTTATAACCGCCGGTCTGCGCGCCGGTGGCATTGCTGAAGCTATTCTGCTCGATGGTCTGGTGGCGGAGGCCCAGCGTCAGCAGCATCCGGTCGTCATAGAACGACAGGGTATCGGCCAGTGCATAACTTTGCGTGCGGTCTTCCAGCGCGCGCAGCGGATCTGCCAGATTGCCGCTGCCTCCGGTGTTTTCCGGGCGTGGCGAACCGACAGGGTCATAAATGTTGATCGGGTTGGTGGCACCGCGGAAGGCGTAGGCGTTGCGTTCCTCATGGCGGAACCACGAGGCGGACGCGACCACCTGGTGCTTGACCGTCCCGGTCACGAAGCGTCCGCGCAGGCCGATTTCGCCGGTAGCGACATCGTCCTCGCGGGTATTGTCGAAGCGGCCGGTGTTGGCGATGCCGGAGCTGTTCACCATGGTCGGGCTGGCAAGCGAGTTGTCTTCCTTGCCACGCTTCAGACCGCCAGCGGCCCAGGCCGTGAACTGGTCGTTCAGATCCCATTCGGCGCGCGCGGTGCCGAACATGTCCCGGGCATTGGAGTAGGTCCAGGGCTGGGCGTAATTGTTCTTGTTGTCGGGCACGTCGGGAATGAAGGTCGCAGCGGGCGTCAAGCTGGGACGCGGGGCCTTGAGCTTGTCACGCTGATAGCCCAAGTCGGCCGACACGCGGACGTCGCGGCTGCGCCAGTCCAGGCCCAGGCCCAGCGCGCTCAGGCCGCGGCTTTCGCGGTCAATGGCGGTATCGCCATCGCGGCGCACGGCATTCAGGCGCACGCCGGTGCTATTGTCGGGACCGAAGCGGCGCGAAAGATCGACCGCAGCGGAAGCCTGGCCGCCAGACTGCACGCCCAGCTCGACCCGGTTCAGCGGTTCATTGCGTGCTCGTTTGGGCACAAGGTTGATCGAGCCGCCCAGATTGCTGCCGCCCGGGGCCGCACCGTTGAGGAAGGCGCTGGCGCCATGCAACACATCGACGCGCTCAAAGAATTCCGACGCCACGTACTGGCGCGGCAGCAGGCCATACAGGCCGTTGTAGGAGATGTCGTCCGAAAACATCGGCAGGCCGCGCAGGATGTAGACCTCCTGGAAGTTGCCGAAGCCGCGGGCGCCGCGAATGGATGGATCGTTGAGCAACACGTCGCCCACACTTTTCGCCTGCGTGTTCTGGATCAGCTCATGCGTGTAGCTGGTCAGCTGGAACGGCGTGTCCATGAAATCCTGCTGGCCCAGCAGACCCACGCGTCCACCGCGTGCCACCTGGCCGCCCGCAAATGGCTTGGCCAGGCCTTCCGCCGATGCATCGGCGCTGGCCTCGACGGTCACCGTTTCCATCACGGCGGGAGCGGCCGACTGGGCGTTGGCGGCAGATGCAATCGCCCACAGGGCAATGGCGCCAACGGTCGGGCGCAGGACAAACGAGGGGTTTTTCATGGCAATGAAATTGGAAATGATTCGCGTTAATTTTATAAGTGCATGTTTATCCTCTTGTAACAAGCAACCTTACTGCGCACGGTGTCTGCGTTCGCCTATTGACTTTTGCCACAACCGATAGAGTTTTCTACCAGTTCTCAAGGGGTGGATAGGCAGCCGACCGACAAGAACGCGGCGATCAACGTGGCCGAATTGTCCACCGACGCCCCGTGGCAATGAGCGTTTGCGTTTCAGCGGCCAGCAGCCGGCGCCGGGCCTGCGGCTGGCGCTGACCACACTGCAAGGCGCACTGCGGCGCGAGAGCCAGGGCCAGCGCCTTGTAGGCCGGTGGCGTTTTCAAGGCCAGGCCCAGGCGGAATCGGGACAATACCCGGTGCTGGCGAATATATTGAACCTGATTGGCAACCGCAGCGGCGATATTGCCTGGAATGTGCTGCGCACCCCTGCTTCCTGACCATGACCGACCCCACCTCTGCGCCCGCAAGCCCGGGCCGTCGCGTTCCCTCCTGGCCCGTGCGCTGCCTGCTGATGGCGTTTGCCGCGCTGTGCGTGCTGCTGGGCATGATAGGCGCCGTGGTGCCGGGCATGCCGACCACGGTATTCATTCTGATGGCGGGCTGGGCGGCGATGCGCAGTTCGCCGCGCTTTCATGCCTGGCTCTACGCCCACGCCATGTTCGGCCCCATGCTGCGCAGCTGGGACGAAGGCGGGCGCGTAAGCCGGCGCGTCAAATGGCTGGCCACGCTGAGCATGTCGGCCAGCAGCGTGCTGATCGTCTACTTCGCCAGCAAACCCTGGCTTGCCGGGCTGGCTTTGGTCAGCATGGCCTGCGTGCTGGTCTGGCTGTGGCTGCGGCCCGAACCCGAGGCGTGATATCGCGGCGCCGGTGCTGGTGATCGTGCTGGCCCGGCTCATCTGGCAATCCTGGGCCGGGCCCGATGCGCTGAAAGAGCAGCTGATCGGCGGCTATATCGTGACCCGGGCGCACTGGTTTGGCGTGCTCGGCGGCCTGATCGGAGCGCTGCTCGGTGCCCGTCGCGAGGCCTTGGATAGACCTGCCACGCATACAGGCTTAGCGCCGGCCCGCGACGCCCGCCTATGATGCCGCGGATGACCTGGATCCATCGCTGCGCACTCACCCTTGCCTTTCTGTCCTGCCTGGCCCTGCCCATGGCCCAGGCCCAGCCGGGCGCTGCACCCACGACAGCCTCCGTTCTTGGCACCCCGGCACCAGCCCCTGCGAGCGAGGAGCCGCTGCCCGATGTCGAATCGCTGCGCAGCCAGCTGGACCGGCTGCCCGCGACCGCGGACGGCAACGACGCCGTGCGTGCGCTGCAGGCCAGCTACGCCGCGCTGAGCGCCAGCGCCAACCGCATCATCGACGCGCGCACCGGCGAGCTGAACGACTTGAACGCGCGCCTGGGCGAACTGGGCACGGCCCCGGCGCCCGGTACCAGCGAGGACGCCGACATCAAGAGCCAGCGCCAGACATTGATCAAGGATCGCAATGCCGTGGACGCGGAAATCCGCCTGGCGCGGCTGATCGTGGTCGACGCCCGGCAGCGCAGCGACGCCCTGCGCACCCGCGAGCGGGATCAATTCCAGGCGCAACTCACCGACCGCGCGCCCTCGCCGCTGGGCGCGGCTTTCTGGCGCAATTTTGGCCAGGCCTGGCCAGGCGACAGCGCGCGGCTGGCGCCGCTGGCCGCCGAAATGCAGGCCGCCCGAGCCCGCCTGGCCACGCCCGAGCACCGCGGCCCGGTGCTGCTGGCGCTGGTGCTGGCGCTGCTGGTGATCACCGTCGGCGACGTGCTGGCCGAGCGCGGCCTGGTGCGCATGGCGCAGCGTGTGCTGCCCGGCGGGCGACTGCGGCGCTCGCTGCTGGTCATCGCCATCGTGGTCGTCAACATGACGGTGGTGGCGCTGGCGCTGCAAGGATTTCTGCAGACGCTGCAGGCCCGCGCCGGCTTCGGCCCGCTGTCGAGCAAGCTGGTGGCGCTGGTCGACGAGTCCGTGCTGTACATCGTCTTCGTCACCAGCCTGGGCCGGGCGCTGCTGGCCAATGCCCGGCCGTCGTGGCGGCTGCCGGCGCTGACCGATGCGCTGGCCTTGCGCCTGCGGCCCTATCCATGGCTGGGGGCACTGGTCGGCGTGCTGGTCTGGATTCCCACGCAGGTGGCGCTGATCTGCGACCTGAGCCCGTCCACGCTGCGTATCTGCCAGGGCATCACCGCGCTGGCGCTGGTGCTGGTGATTGCGGCCACGCTCACGCGCCTGCACTCGCCGCAGCCGCAGGACGCGGCCGAGCCGCCCGAGCCGCGCCCGCTGTGGGTCGGCCTGATGCTGGGCCTGGTCACACTGGCGCTGGTGAGCGTGGTGCTGATGGTGGCCATAGGCTATGTCAGCGTCGCCAGCCTGGTCGCCACGCAGCTGGCCTGGACCGGGCTGGTGGCCCTGAGCTTCTATGTGCTGTTCAAGTTCGCCGACGACCTGTGCATGGCGCTGCTGTCCGCGCGCGGCGACTTCGGCCAGCGCCTGCAGAAAAGCTTTGGCTTCGCGCCTTCCACGCTGGACCAGGCCGCCGTCGTGCTGTCGGCGCTGGCGCGCGTGCTGCTGTTCCTCTACATGCTGATCGCGCTGGGCGCGCAGCTGGGCACGCGGCCCGATGAAGTGCTGCAGCAGACCGACCGCATCAGCGCCGGCCTGACGATTGGCGAATTCCAGATCAAGCCCGGTGCCATCTTCAGCGCGCTGGCGGTGCTGGTCGGCGGCTTCGTCGCGCTGCGCGTGTTCCGCAACTGGCTGCGCGAGCGCTACCTGCCCACCACCACCATGGAGCCGGGCATGCAGAGCTCGCTGTCGACGCTGCTCAACTACGTGGGCATCGTGCTGGTGGTCGCGGCCGGCATGTCGGCCATGGGCATAGGCATCAACCGCATCGCCTGGATCGCCAGCGCGCTGTCGGTGGGCATAGGCTTCGGCCTGCAGGCCATCGTGCAGAACTTCATCTCCGGGCTGATCCTGCTGGCCGAGCGGCCGGTCAAGGTCGGCGACTGGGTGATCCTGGGCACGACCGAAGGCGACATCAAGCGCATCAATGTGCGCGCCACCGAGATCCAGCTGGGCGACCGATCCACCGTCATCGTGCCGAACTCCGAGTTCATCACCAAGACCGTGCGCAACATGACGCTCACCAACACCGAAGGCCGCGTGCTGATCCGCCTGCCCATGCCGCTGTCGACCGACGCCAAACGGGTGCGCGACCTGATGCTGGCCGCCTGCACCGCCCACCCCGGTGTGCTGGAAACGCCCGAGCCCTCGCTGAGCCTGGAAGGCATAGAAAACGGCAGCCTGATCTTCCAGGCCATCGCCTATGTCGCCAGCCCGCGCGTGGCCGGCGGCGTGCGCAGCGACCTGCTGTTCACCATCCTCGATGATTTCAAGAACGCCAACCTGCCACTGGCCGTGCCGACCATGATGATGTCCAGCGCGCCCGTGGCACCGGATGCGGTGCGCCCTGTGCAAGCCCTGTGACTGCGACCGCAATCCATGCCCGCCAACGGGCCTCTTGACGCAAAAGACTTGAAACTGCGCAAAAGCACCGTATGATTAGCACTCATTGGGGTCGAGTGCTAACAGCAATCGGGCCCAGACTGTTTTCATACCGAGCTCCGGCTTGGTAGTGTTGTTTCAACCTGTTGATATATTTGGAGATGTTATGCAACTTCGTCCCCTGCACGATCGCGTGATCGTCAAGCGCCTTGAAAACGAAACCAAGACTGCTTCGGGCATCTATATCCCCGACAACGCTGCCGAAAAGCCCGACCAGGGCGAAATCCTGGCCGTTGGCCCCGGCAAGAAGAACGACAAGGGCGACCTGATCGCTCTGAACGTCAAGGTCGGTGACCGCGTTCTGTTCGGCAAGTACAGCGGCCAGACCGTCAAGGTCGATGGCGACGAACTGCTGGTGATGAAGGAAGACGACCTGTTCGCAGTCGTCGAGAAGTAAATCTTCTCCTTCCCAGCATTCCAGTTAACTGAATTCGGAGAATCAAAATGGCAGCTAAAGACGTAGTTTTCGGTGGCGAAGCGCGCGCCCGCATGGTTGAAGGCGTGAACATCCTGGCCAACGCGGTCAAGGTGACACTGGGCCCCAAGGGCCGCAATGTGGTGCTCGAGCGTTCGTTCGGCGCTCCTACCGTGACCAAGGACGGTGTGTCCGTGGCCAAGGAAATCGAACTCAAGGACAAGCTGCAGAACATGGGCGCCCAGCTCGTGAAGGAAGTGGCCTCCAAGACCAACGATATCGCCGGTGACGGCACCACGACCGCAACCGTGCTGGCCCAGGCCATCGTGCGCGAAGGCTCCAAGTATGTCGCCGCTGGTCTGAACCCCATGGACCTCAAGCGTGGCATCGACAAGGCTGTGACCGTTCTGGTCGAGCAACTCAAGGCCCAATCCAAGGCCACGACCACGTCCAAGGAAATCGCCCAGGTCGGTTCGATCTCCGCGAACTCCGACGAGTCCGTCGGCCAGATCATTGCCAACGCAATGGACAAGGTCGGCAAGGAAGGCGTGATCACGGTAGAAGAAGGCAAGAGCCTGGACAACGAACTCGAAGTCGTTGAAGGCATGCAGTTCGACCGCGGCTACCTGTCGCCCTACTTCATCAACAACCAGGAAAAGCAATCCGCCATCCTGGACAACCCCTTCGTGCTGCTGTTCGACAAGAAGATCAGCAACATCCGTGACCTGCTGCCCACGCTGGAGCAAGTCGCCAAGGCTGGCCGTCCCCTGCTGATCGTGGCAGAAGACGTCGAAGGCGAAGCCCTGGCTACGCTGGTTGTGAACACCATCCGCGGCATCCTGAAGGTCGTGGCTGTCAAGGCGCCTGGCTTCGGCGACCGCCGCAAGGCCATGCTGGAAGACATTGCCATCCTGACGGGCGGCAAGGTCATCGCTGAAGAAGTCGGCCTGACGCTGGACAAGGTCACGCTGGAAGACCTGGGCCAGGCCCAGCGCGTCGAAATCGGCAAGGAAAACACCATCATCATCGACGGTGCTGGCCAAGCTGCTGAAATCGAAGCCCGCGTCAAGCAAATCCGCATCCAGATCGAAGAAGCCACGTCCGACTACGACCGTGAAAAGCTGCAAGAGCGCGTGGCCAAGCTGGCCGGCGGTGTTGCCGTGATCAAGGTGGGCGCTGCCACCGAAGTCGAGATGAAGGAAAAGAAGGCCCGCGTCGAAGACGCACTGCACGCCACCCGTGCAGCTGTGGAAGAAGGCATCGTGGCCGGCGGCGGCGTGGCTCTGCTGCGCGCCAAGCAAGCCGTGGGCGAGATCAAGGGCGACAACGCCGACCAGGACGCCGGCATCAAGCTGATCCTGAAGGCCATCGAAGCTCCCCTGCGCGAAATCGTCGCCAACGCCGGTGGCGAACCGTCGGTCGTGGTCGATGCCGTGCTCAAGGGCGAAGGCAACTTCGGCTTCAACGCCGCCAACGACACCTACGGCGACATGATCGAAATGGGTATCCTGGATCCCACGAAGGTCACGCGCACTGCCCTGCAGAACGCCGCTTCCGTTGCAGCACTGCTGCTGACCACCGAGTGCATGATCGCCGACGCCCCCAAGGCTGACGCAGGTGCCGACATGGGCGCCATGGGCGGCGGCATGGGTGGCATGGGCGGCATGGGCGGCATGGGCATGTAATTTCCCCCACGGGAAATTGCGGTCCGGCAGGTCGAAAGGCCTGCCAGCTCCAGCAACCTCAACAAAAAACCCGCGGTTCGAAAGAACTGCGGGTTTTTTGCTGTCTGTGCGAAAACGCTAGGGAAGGTCGGCGCCTATGAGCCGGTGCATCAACCCCGCCGTGGACGCATCCACATCGCCCCAGTCGTCGCGCGCCTGCCGATCGGCCAGATCGCGCGCCAGATTCTTGCCCAGCTCCACGCCCCATTGATCGAAGCTGTTGATGCCCCAGATCGCGCCGGAGGCAAACACCCGGTGCTCATACAGGGCGATCAACGCCCCCAGCGATGCGGGATCGAGCTGCTGCAGCAGCAAGAAGGTGCTGGGCCGGTTGCCCGGGCAGTACTTCTCGCTGCATTCCTCGCGCCGACCGAGCATCAAGGCCTGGGCCTGGGCGACGGCGTTGATCAGCAGGCTGTTCTGGTGCGCGCCCAGATACTTGCCGCCGCCGCGCATCGCGATGAACTCGACGGGAATCACATCGCTGCCCTGGTGCAGCATCTGGAAGAACGCATGCTGGCCATTGGTGCCCGGCTCGCCCCAGACCACGGCCGAAGTGGCGGCCACCAGGGCCCGGCCCTCGGCGCATACCCGCTTGCCGTTGCTTTCCATCTCCAGCTGCTGCAAATAGGCCGTGAGCCGGCGCAGCCCATGGCTGTAGGGCGCGATGCAACGGCTGCCATAGCCATGGAAATTGCGGTACCAGATGTCGAGCAGGCCCAGCCGCACCGGCAGATTGCGCGCCAGCGGGGCAGTGACGAAATGCGCGTCCATCGCGTGGGCACCGGCCAGCAGCGCGCGGAAATGCGCGGCGCCGACCGCAATTGCAATCGGCAGACCTATGGCCGACCACAGCGAATAGCGCCCACCCACCCAGTCCCAGAAACCCAGCGTGCGCTGGATGCCGAACTGCGCGGCGGCCGCCACATTGGTGGTCAAGGCAACGAAATGGTCGTCAATCCTGCAGTCCTGGTCTTCAGAGCCGCCATTCGCCAGGAACCAGGCGCGCGCCGAATGCGCGTTGAGCATGGTTTCAGCGGTGGTGAAGGACTTCGAGGCCACCAGAAACAGCGTGCTCTCGGGGCGCACGCGCGACAGCACATGGCCCAGTTCATGGCCGTCCACATTCGAGACGAAATGAAAGCGCCGGCCCGGATCGCACCAGTCCTCGAGCGCATTGACCACCACTTCGGGGCCCAGATGCGAGCCGCCGATGCCGATATTGACGATGTCGGTGATCTCGGGCCGGGCCCGTACCTGCTCGGCCAGCGCCAGCATCGCATCCAGCGTGGCATGCACGCCGTCCAGCGCCGCGCGTACCGGCGCCGCCATGGCCGTGACGCAGGCGTTGTCGCGCAGCAGGCCGCCGTCGCGCGGCATGCGCAGCAGCCAATGCATGGCGGCGCGCGCTTCCGAGGTGTTGACCATCTCCCCGGCAAACATCTGGTCGCGCCTGTCGGCCAGGCGGCACTCCTGCGCGAGCGTGGTCAGCAGCTGCTCGGTGCGCGCCGTGAGGCGGTTCTTGGACAAATCAGCAAATACATGCGGCGCCTGCTGGCTCAGCGCCGCCAGGCGCGCCGGATCGGCAAAGCTGGCGGCGATATCGAAGTCCGCCATCTCCTCCTGGTAATGGCGCTCGAGCGCCTGCCAGGCCGCGGTTTCATGGCACGGTACCGACATCAGGCCGCTGCCTCCTGCATCAGGGTTTCGAGCTTCAATGTATCCGCCACGAACGCGCGTATGCCTTCGGCCAGCTTCTCGGTGGCCATCGCATCCTCGTTGAGCGCGAAGCGAAAACCCGCTTCGTCATAGTGCAGCGCCGGCAGCTCCTGGGCCTGCGTGGACTCGGGCAGCAGCGCCCGCTCCAGCGGCGCATCGCTGGCCGCCAGCTTCGCCAGCAGATCGGGCGCAATCGTCAGCAGGTCGCAACCCGCCAGCGCCGTGATCTGGCCCAGGTTGCGAAAGCTCGCGCCCATGACCTCGGTGGCGATGCCATGGCGCTTGTAGTGTGCGTAGATGGCGCGCACCGAGCGCACGCCAGGGTCGTTGGCGCCAGCCATGGCAGTCTCGTCCCAGGAAGCGCCAGCCTGTTTCTTGTACCAGTCGTAAATGCGGCCCACAAATGGTGACACCAATTGCACCTTGGCCTGTCCGCAGGCCACGGCCTGGCACAGCGAGAACATCAAGGTCAGGTTGGTGTGTATGCCACGCTGCTCGAGGCGGCGCGCGGCTTCGATGCCTTCCCAGGTGGCGGCAATCTTGATCAGCACACGGTTGATGTCCAGGCCTTCGGCCTGGTACAGCTCGATCAGGCGTTCGGCCCGGGTGACCGTGGCCTCGGTGTCGAACGACAGGCGCGCGTCGACTTCCGTCGACACCCGACCAGGCACCAGTGCCAGGATCTCGCAGCCAAAGCGCACCAGCAGGCGGTCCATGACTTCATCCAGCGGCCGGCCACGGCGCTGGACCACGGTGGCCTTGAGCAGCGGTGCATACTCGGGCATCTGCACGGCCTTGAGGATCAGCGACGGGTTGGTGGTCGCATCCTGCGGCAAATACTGTGCAATCTGGCGAAAATCGCCGGTGTCGGCCACCACGGTGGTGAACTGTCGAAGCGCGTCTAGCTGACTCATGACCCATTCCATTCTTGAAAAGCATCCTTGCTGCAGGATGCCGTAGCATTCTTATCTTACAAGCGTGCACGCGGCAAATACGCAGTGTAGGCGCACGGCAGTCCAGCGTCTGGAACTGCGGTTACATTGACGCGGTCGCCGCGTGCCGTTCCCCTGCCCAGGATCCCCATGTTAGATCGCATCACCGCCTCCCTGCCCTCGTTGGCGCCCGCCGAACAGCGCGTGGCGCGCCTGGTGCTGGCCGATCCCCAGGCCTTTGCCCAACTGCCCGTGCGCCTGCTGGCCGAGCGCGCCCATGTCAGCAAGCCCACGGTGGTGCGTTTTTGCCGCAGCATGGGCTATGACGGTCTGGCCGACTTCAAGGTCAAGCTGTCCAACAATGCCAACGAAGGCGTGCCCTTCATCCACCGCAGCGTCGACAGCGACGACAAGACCGGCGATGTGCTGGTGAAGGTGGTGGACAACGCGGTGGCCGCTTTCCTGCAATACCGCAATGCGGCGCGCGTGCCTGACCTCGAGCGCGCGGCGCTGGCCATCGTCAGCAGCTGGCAGCAGAGCCGGCGCATAGAGTTCTATGGCGCAGGCAACTCCGGCATCGTGGCACAGGACGCGCAGCACAAATTCTTCCGACTGGGCGTGACCAGCCTGGCCAGCAGCGACGGACATATCCAGGTGATGAGCGCCACCCTGCTGGGGCCGGGCGACTGCGCGCTGATCATCTCCAATTCCGGCCGCACGCGCGATCTGATGGATGCCGCCGGCATTGCGCGCCAGCGCGGCGCGACGACGATAGCCATCACCGCCAGTGGCTCACCCCTGGCCCAGGCCTGTGACATCGTGCTTGCGGCCGACCACCCCGAAGGCTACGACCGCTACAGCCCCATGGTTTCGCGGCTGATGCATCTGCTGATCATCGATGTGCTGGCCACCTGCGTGGCACTGCGCATTGGCGAGCCTTTGCAGCCGGTGCTGCAGCAGATGAAGGACAGCCTGCACGCCAAACGCTATACATGATGCCTCTACAGGCAGCATCAATGCGCGCAGATAAATCAGGGTGCCGATATTCGATATTCAGTCATCGAATAAAGGCACCCTCGGTCTGCAAGATTCCCGCATGCGCAGCAATTACGCGCCAGCGCTTGCGGTAATTCTCATTTAGAAACGATGGCGCAGGCCGACAGTGATGCCGGTGCGGTCCCGTGCACGGCTGACGGGGTCGAGAACGATATTTGCGCCGCCCTTGATCTTGGTGTGGTCCACGCCGAAATATGCATCCGTACGCTTGGAGAAAGCGTAATCCGCCACGGCCACGATGAAATTGGCCTTGCCATTGTTGGCGGCAGCCGGACTGCCCGACTGCTTGGCGTGGTAATAATGCATACCCAGATTCAAAGCGGGCGTGAATTGATAGCCGAAGCCGATCTTCGCCATCTGGCGCTTGTCGGCCGTGCCGCGCGTGAAGCCGCCGTTGGTATCGCCGCCCCACATACTGGCAATCACCGCCGAGTCCACCGCGCCCGGTGTGCCCTTGATCTCGTTCTGTCCGTAGCCCACGTTGAAGTACAGCGCATTCATGCGGTACGAGCCGCCCAGCGTCCAGGCATCGATCTTGGCACCCTGGGGCAGCTGGTAGTTCTGGAAGCCCAGGCCCGCCGAAATGCCATTGGCCGAGTAGCGCAGATAGCCGCCGGCCGTGCGGGCGTTCGCTGGGTTGCCATCCTTCTCGTCAAACGAATATTGCAAAGCGCCGCGCAAGGCCCCGACTTCGGCCGTGTACTTGAGCATGTTGTTGGCACGCGCGCCCAGCGACATGCCGATTTCCGGCTTGTAGGCTTCCATATAGGGCGAGTACGGGAACGACGAATAGGTCGATGTGACCAGGTCGAACAGGATGTTGTACTGGCGGCCCATGGTCACACGGCCAAAATCGCCTTGCAGGCCCAGCCACGACTGCTGCCAATAATTGGTCGATGCCGTGGTGCCGGAATCGGTGAAGAAGCGGTTTTCCAGGTTGGCAATGGCCTTGAGGCCGCCACCCAGGTTTTCGGTCACATTGATACCCCAGCGGCTTTGCGACATGCCGCCGCCTATCATTTTTGTCAGCGATGAATCGCCACCCGCGCCTTCATTATTCGTGTGACGAACCGCAGCATCGACGATGCCATAAATCTGCACACTGCTGGCTTGCTGCGCAAATACTGCGGGAGCAGAAACCACCAGGGCGGCCAACGCAAGGGTATTTTTCACAAACGATTTTTGCATGCTGCTTGTCTCTCTTTATGAATAAAATGTGGCTGGGAAACCCATTCTAGGCAGCCATTTTTATTACGACTAGATACCAGTGCAGCATCACAACACAGGTTTTCCCTGCCGGATTTTCCCTAGATGGTGCTATCCCGCAGTTTGAAAACGAAAAAAAGCCAGTCCGAAGACTGGCTTTTTTGATTTCTAAGAAAAGCTGAGCGAACTCAGCCTGTCATTAGAACGAGTGACGCACGCCGACTTGCACGCCAGCTTGCTTTTCGTTGCCGTTGGCAAGGGTGTTCAGGCTCTTGGCTTGCAGGCCCATGGTGGAGCCGTCCTTGTTCTTCAGGTAAGCAACGGTGCCGTACACAGCAGTGCGCTTCGACAGGTTGTGCACGTAGCCCAGCGACAGCTGGTCAGCCGTGGCATCGATAGCCTTCTGGTCGTAGCGAGCGTATTGCAGCTTCACTTCACCAGCGCCGCCGACAGGAGCCGACACGCCCAGAGCGTAGCTGTTGTACTTGCCGTCAGCAGCCACAACGCTCGACGAGTAGTCGTGCTGTTGAGCGATACCGATCAGCTTGGCAACGCCGAAGTTGTACGAACCAGCCAGGGTCACGCTGTCGCGGTCACCGTTCACCAGGTTCAGGCGGTCATACGACAGAGCAACGCTGATGGGGCCGTTGTCGAACGACACATTGGCGCCAGCATAACGGCCAGCCTTGCCGGTGGTTTGCTCGTCGAAACCGTAGCTGATGCCGCCCTTGAAGCCGCTGAAGTTCGGCGTGTAGTAGCTGATCATGTTGTTCGAACGGATGCCGGTTTCGTCGCCGGTCGTGCCAGCAACAGCAGCCCAACGGTTGGTCCAGCCGGAGAATTGGCCGATACCGGTTTGACCGAACAGGTCATACGAGCTGGTCTTGTTGTAGCCAGCGGTCAGGTCACGACCCAGGCGCACTTCACCGAAGTTGCCTTCCAGGCCAACCGTCGAACGGCGGCGGAAGTTCAGGCCGGAGGCAGTGCCGTCATCAGCGCCGATTTCGCCTTCGAGCCAGAAACCAGCCTTCAGGCCACCACCCAGGTCTTCCACGCCGCGGAAGCCCAGACGGCTGGTAGCGTTGCCGCTGTTGTACATGCCGTACTTGTTGTCGCCGCCAGCAGCGGCGTTGTCAACGTAGCCGATGCCGGTGTCGATGATACCGAACAGGGAAACAGACGATTGGGCCATGGCGGCGCCGGAAGCAGCCAACACGGCCAGGGCAATCAGGGATTTTTTCATTGCGAATTACTCCAAGGTTTAACAGAGGGCGTCGGTGCGTAGGTGAGCAGGGTCAGACCCTGGAATCGCCGGTTACCCGCGCCAACCTCCTGGTGGGGAAGCTCTCGCTATTGCAACAGACGGCCGCCGGATGCGCAAAGCAATTCACCCATAAGCGGCCGGAATCCAGGATTTCGTTGCTAGGTTGCAACACCGCTTCAATGCGCGGCACAATCGTGCACAAGGGCGGTTTTTCGCGCTGCCCTTCGCGGCCTTGCCAGAGGCAAGACTGTGCCTTGTCGGCTTGCAGCAGTTTTTATATCTCTATGGACAAGATCTTGACGGCAGCGGACGCTGCGCTTCGCACCCTGTTTGCCCGCCCCGCGGCTTCCCAGGCTTCGCCTGCCCAAAGCCTGGCCGAGGCCGAAATGAGCGAGGCCGAGCAGCGCCTGTCGGGCGCGCTGATGCGCGTCAACCATGTGGGCGAAGTCTGCGCCCAGGCGCTGTACAGCGCCCAGGCCATGGTCACGCGCGATGTCCAGTTGCGCGAACACCTGCTGGAAGCGGCGCGCGAGGAAACCGACCATCTGGCCTGGTCACGCGCGCGCCTCGACGCGCTGGGCCAGCGGCCCAGCCTGCTCAATCCGCTGTGGTTTGCAGGGGCTTTTGCCATTGGACTGGTCGCCGCCAAGATCAGCGACAAGGTCAGCCTGGGCTTTGTGGTCGAGACCGAGAACCAGGTCTCAGCCCACCTCGGCAGCCACCTCGGCCGCCTGCCCGAGCAGGACATGGCTTCGCGCGCCGTGGTGCAGCGCATGAAGGAAGACGAGGAACGCCATGCAACCGAAGCGCTCGCCGCGGGCGCCGTGCAGCTGCCGGCGCCAGTTCAGCAGCTGATGCGCATGGCCGCCAAGGTCATGACGACCACAGCGCATTACGTATAGAAACAGCCTCCGCTTAGGGGGGAAGTTCCTTTTACGCTTCGACGATATCAAATCCCGTGGTGATCTCGGCGGTCTTGCCCAGCATGATGCTGGCCGAGCAGTACTTCTCGTGGCTCATGGCGATGGCGCGTTCGACGGCGCCGGCAGGCACGCCCTTGCCGGTCACGGTGAACTGCATGTGGATCTTGGTGAACACCTTGGGGTCGGTGTCGGCACGCTCCGAGCTGAGCTTGACGCTGCAGCCGCGCACGTCATGGCGACCACGCTTGAGGATCAGCACCACGTCATAGGCGGTGCAGCCGCCGGTGCCGGCCAGCAGGGCTTCCATCGGCCGCGGCGCAAGGTTGCGGCCACCGTTGTCCGGGTTTTTTTCATCCGGCGCGCCATCCATGGCCAGGATGTGGCCGCTGCCGGTCTCCGCCACAAAGCCCATTCCCGAACGCGTACCACTGGCTCCGGTCCAACTCACTGTGCATTCCATGTCGTTTCCTTTGCTTTAACTGTTGCGAAATGGCATCGCCATTCCGGTAAACCCTGATTTTGCTGCAACGCAGCATGATTTGCGCTACAATTGCGTCAAGCGTTACCTGATGTGATTGTAATTTTCAGGCGGACCGCAGGACATTGCTTCTGTATCGCACCACTTGTCTCCTCCACCTCCTCTAATGGTGGATTCAGCCCTAGGCCTTACCGCCTGGGGCTTTTTTTTGGGCCAGCGCTTTTGCAAGCGGTGGGGCAACGCTCCTGAAAACCATCGAACGCCTATGATGGCGGCCCAGCCTACTCGCAGGCTTGCCTTTGCGGCCCAGCCTTTTCGCCGACCATGACAAAACACCTGACCCCCGCCGACTATCTCACCCGCATCCTGACCGCGCGCGTCTATGACGTCGCCGTGGAATCGGACCTGCAACCGGCGAAAAACCTGAGCCGCCGCCTGCACAACAAGGTGTTGTTCAAACGCGAGGACCAGCAGCCGGTGTTCAGCTTCAAGTTGCGCGGAGCCTATAACAAGATGGCCCATCTGAGCCAGGAGCAGTTGCAGCGCGGGGTGATCTGCGCCTCGGCTGGCAACCATGCGCAAGGTGTGGCCATGAGCGCGCGCAAGCTGGGCTGCCGCGCGGTGATCGTGATGCCGACCACCACGCCCCAGCTCAAGGTGGATGCGGTGCAGGCACTGGGCGGCGAAGTGGTGCTGGCCGGCGAAAGCTATTCCGACGCCTACAAGCACTCGCTGCAATTGCAGCAGGAGCAGGGCCTGACCTTCGTGCACCCGTTTGACGACCCGGATGTGATTGCGGGCCAGGGCACGATTGCGATGGAGATGCTGAGCCAGCTGCAAAAGCTCGGCAGCCAGCGCCTGGATGCGGTGTTTGTCGCCATTGGCGGCGGCGGCCTGATCTCGGGCGTGGCGAACTACCTCAAGGCCGTACGCCCCGACATCAAGGTGATTGGCGTGCAGACGCGCGATTCGGATGCGATGGCGCAGTCGGTGCAGGCGGGCAAGCGCGTGGAGCTGGGCGATGTGGGACTGTTTGCCGACGGCACGGCGGTGAAGCTGGTGGGCGAGGAGACCTTCCGCATCGCACGCAATCTGGTCGATGAATATGTGGTGGTCGACACCGATGCGGTCTGCGCGGCCATCAAGGATGTGTTCATCGATACGCGTGCCATCGTCGAGCCGTCGGGCGCGCTGGCCGTGGCCGCGATCAAGCAATACGTGGCCACGCACAAGACCAAGGGCGAGACCTATGCCGCCATCCTGTGCGGCGCGAACATGAATTTCGACCGGCTGCGTTTCGTGGCCGAACGCGCCGAGGTCGGCGAGGAGCGCGAAGCGCTGTTCGCGGTGACGATCCCCGAGGAACGCGGCAGCTTCAAGCGTTTCTGCGAGGTCGTGGGCCGGCTGCCCGGCGGCCAGCGCAATGTGACCGAGTTCAACTACCGCATCAGCCACCAGCAGCGCGCGCATGTGTTTGTCGGCCTGACCACGGCGGCCAAGGGCGAATCGGAAAAGATCGCCAAGAACTTCCAGAAGAACGGCTTCGAGGCGCTGGACCTGACCTTCGATGAAATGGCCAAGGAGCATCTGCGCCACATGGTCGGCGGCCACTCGCCGCTGGCCCAGGAGGAACGCCTGCTGCGCTTCGTCTTCCCCGAGCGCCCGGGCGCGCTGTTCAAGTTCCTGAGCCTGATGGCGCCAACCTGGAACATCTCGCTGTTCCATTACCGCAACCAGGGCGCGGACTATGGCCGCATCCTGGTCGGCATGCAGGTGCCTGCCGAGGACGCAGCGGCGTTCGATGCTTTCCTGGCTTCGGTGGGCTATCCCTGGGTCGAGGAAACGCATAACCCGGCCTACCGTTTGTTCCTGCAATAGGCACAGGCGCGGCATGCAAGCCCTGCGCCACTTCCTGCTGGCCCTGCAATTCTTCACGCGCATTCCGGTGACCGGACGGCTGGCCGAATGGGTCGGTTTCAGCCCGGCCATGCTGCGCGCGAGCGCCGCCCACTTTCCCGGCATTGGCTGGATTGCGGGCGCGCTGGGCGCCGGCGCTTATGCGGCCGCCCATGCCGCGCTGGCCCCCAGCCCGTTTGCTCCGCTGGCGGCCGCCGTGCTGTGCTGCGTGGCCACCGCCTGGATGACGGGCGGCTTTCATGAGGATGGCCTGGCCGACGTCGCCGATGGCCTGGGCGGCAGCGCCGACCGCGAACGCGCACTCGACATCATGAAGGACTCGCGTCTCGGTGCTTATGGCGCGCTGGCGCTGGTGCTGGCCTTGCTCACCAAGATCAGCCTGCTCGCGGTGCTGGGCAGCCACAGCCTGCTGGCCGCAGCCGCGGCAGTCGCCGTCGCGCATGTGGTCTCGCGCTTCTGGCCGCTGTGCCTGGTGCGCACGCTGGCGCATGTAGGCGATAGCGCGCGTTCCAAGAGCAAACCTTTGGCCGACCGCATCAGCGCGCGCGCGCTGGCCGCCGCGGGCCTGTGGTGTATGCTGCCGCTGGCGCTTTACGCGCTGTGGCAGCCGCCGCAGGCGCTGGGCCTGGGGCTGCTGGCCAGCGCGCTGGCCGCCATATGGATGGCGCGCTGGTTTGCGCAGCGCCTGCAGGGCTTTACCGGCGACTGCCTGGGCGCCACCCAGCAGATCTGCGAGATTGCGTTCTATCTGGGCGCGGCGATTGCCGTGCTGCGCAGCGCAGCATGACGGCCCGGCTGTGGCTGGTGCGCCATGCGGCGCCGCTGGTGGCTCCTGGTGTCTGCTACGGCCGGCTCGATGTAGCCGCCGATGCCCAGGCAACGCAGCAGGCGGCGCAGGCGCTGGCCCAGGCCTTGCCGGCGCGGGCCAGCGTGCGGCATTCACCGCTGCGCCGTTGTGCCCAGCTGGCGCAGGCCTTGCAGGCGCTGCGGCCCGAACTCGCCAGCCAGCCGGATGCACGTTTGCAGGAAATGGATTTTGGCGCCTGGGAAGGCCGGCCCTGGGACGCGCTGCCGCGCTGCGAGCTCGATGCCTGGGCCGAGGATTTGCATGGTCATGCGCCCGGAGGCGGCGAGCCGCTGGCCATGATGCTGGTGCGCGTGCAAGAGGCGCTGGACGCGCTTTGCAGCGAGCAAGACATGGTGTGGATCACGCATGCTGGCGTGGCGCGCTGCGTGCATTGGTTGCGCACCCATCCAGGGCGTACCGCGACAGCCGCCGAATGGACCCAGCCCGCGCCCGCGCCGGGCCAATGGCTTATTTCTTGATCGGCAGTTCGAGCGTGACGGTGGCCTCGCCCTGGCGCGCGGGCCCCAGACGGGCCTGCTGGACACCGACCGATTGCAGCACCAGGCCTTCGTCCACCTGTGCGCCCACGGGGAAGGCCTTGGGCGGCTGCCCGTTCACGCCAATGACCGCACCGCCGCGACCACTGTCGCGCCCCGCCAACAGTCCCAGCAACGTATAGCGGCTGGGCGCGGCAGGCGCCTGGGCCAGCGGCGCAGCCGGCCCGGCGCCCAGCACCTGGGCCAGCGCCTGCTGGTCCACCGAGACGGGCGCGGGCGCGGCAACCGCGACCATCGATGCTCCCGCCGGGGTCGCCAGACGCAAGGCCCAGAAGACCAGACACGCGCCCGCGGCAGCCCAGAGAAACAGCGTACTTACACGCACGCGCCATATTTGAAGCGAATTTGTCACCATGACCTATTATCATGAACTCATATGACGTTACAGCAAATGAATTTCATTACAGTCCCTGGTCGCTCATCGACGCGCTCCGCTCGTCAGGCCGTGCAGCGTGGCTTCACCCTGATCGAGTTGATGGTGGTGTTGGTCATCATCGGCGTGCTGGGCGCGCTGATCGTGCCCAACCTGCTGAGCCGTGCCGACGACGCGCGCCGTACCGCGGCACGCACCGACATCACCAACATCATGCAGGCGCTCAAGCTCTACCGTCTGGACAACCAGCGCTATCCGACGACCGAGCAGGGCCTGCAGGCGCTGGTCGTACGTCCGAGTTCCGGCCCGCAGCCGAACAACTGGAAGCCGTATGTGGAGAAGCTGCCCAACGATCCCTGGGGCAATCCCTATCAGTATCTGAACCCTGGCATCAAGGGCGAGGTGGACGTAATGTCGCTGGGCGCCAACGGTCAACCCGGGGGCGAAGGCAACGACGCCGACATTGGCAGCTGGCAATAAGCAGCCTCGGGGGCTGCGCGCCTGGCGCCATCCCCCTACCGGATCCGGTGATGACACGCGCACGTGGTTTTTCCCTGTTGGAGTTGCTGGTGGTAATCAGCATCATGGCCATTGCCACGGCCGGCGTAGCCCTGTCCCTGCGCGACAGCGGTCAGAGTCGGCTGGAGCGCGAAGGGCAGCGCTTGTCGGCCTTGCTCGAAGCCGGCCGCGCCCAGGCACGCGCCAGCGGCACGCTGGTGCGCTGGCAGGCCCAGGGTGCGGGCTTTCGCTTTGAAGGCCTGCCCGCAGGCAGCACTCTGCCGACGCAATGGCTGGATCCAGGTACGCGCGTGGCCGATGGCAGCGTGCTGATCCTCGGTCCCGAACCCTTGCTGCCGCCGCAGCGCACGCTGCTGACCCATGTAGACACCCCTGACTTGCGCCTGTCGGTGGCCTCCGATGGGCTGCGGCCTTTCGCGCCCGAGGGCAGTCCATGACGGCTGCGCTCCACCGCGGCGTCTGCAGGCAGGCCCGCGGTTTCACGCTGATCGAGGTGCTGGTCGCGCTGGGCATCGTTGCCATTGCGCTGATGGCCGGTACCCAGGCGACTTCGGCACTGACGCGCAACGCCCAGCGCCAGACCGACATGCTGCTGGGCCAGCTGTGTGCCGAGAACGAACTGGTGCGCATGCGCCTGTCGCAGCAGATGCCGCCCGTGGGCGACACCAGCGGCACCTGCGAGCAGGCCGGCAGGGTCTTCAATGTGACGCTGGTGGTGCGGCCCACGCCCAACCCGAGCTTTCGCCGCGCCGACGTCAAGATCAGCGATGGTCAATTCCCGGTGATGAGCATCACGTCCATCGTTGGACGGTTCTGAGATGCAGCACCCCCTGAGCCGCTGCGCGGCTTCCCCCTCTCATCCTTCGGTGGAGGGGGACGGCAGCCTCGGTGCGGGGCGGCCCTTCCTCGCTGCCCCCATGCTGGACCACGCCAGTATCCGAGCGCATGGAACGCTGCAGGCGTCTTTGAGCACTAAGCATCAATGCCGCGCATTTCGCCCTCGTCTTCGAATCCAAGGTTTCACATTGGTGGAACTGCTGGTGGCCCTGGTCGCCATGGCCATGATGGCCTTGATGGGCTGGCGCGGGCTTGACAGCATGATGCGCTCGCAGCAATACACCCAGGCCCATACCGATGCCCACGCGGTGCTGCAGACCGCGCTGGCGCAGTGGAGCGCCGATCTCGATGGCCTGATGGCGCTGGAAAACACCCAGTCGATTGCCTGGGACGGCCAGGTGCTGCGCATGACACGCCGCAATACCGCCGCGCCCGAGGCCGGCGCGCTGGTGGTGGGCTGGACCCGGCGCAACAGCCAGGGCCAGGACCAATGGCTGCGCTGGCAGTCGCCGCCGGTGCGCACGCGCAGCGAGTGGAACAATGCCTGGAACCAGGCCGCGCAATGGGCGCGCAATCCCAGCGCCGACCAGCGCGGCCGCGAGACCACGTTGTTTCCGCTGAGCGCCTGGACGATCTATTTCTACCGTGGCAATGCCTGGACCAACCCGCAGTCCAGCGACGCCTCAAGCAGTACCGCGTCGGATGCCGCCAGTGCCGCGGCCGCGGCAGCAGCGGCGGCGGCGGCCTCGACCACCACCGGTGGCACGGCCAATACCACGCCCAACACCGCGACCGGCAGCGCCGGTGCCGTCACCGGAAACACGGCGGCCAACGGCAGTGCGGCGGCGTCGAACGCCATTCCCGATGGCGTGCGCATCGTGCTGCAGCTGCCGCCCGGCAGCAGCCTGAGCGGCAACCTGATCCGTGACTGGGTCAACCCCTTGCGCCAGAACAGCCGGTCATGATCCACACGCGCCCCCGCCACCGCAATGCTGCGCGCACTACGCGCGGCGCAGCGCTGCTCACGGCCATGCTGACCGTGACCCTGGTGGCCACATTCGCCGCCACCGCGCTGTGGCAGCAATGGCGCGCGGTGGAAATCGAAACCGCCGAACGCGCGCGCACCCAGGCCGCCTGGATACTGCTGGGCGCGCTGGACTGGTCACGCGTGGTGCTGCGCGAGGACGCACGCTCGGGCGGTCCCGATCATCTGGCCGAGCCCTGGGCAGTGCCGCTGCAGGAGGCCAAGCTGTCGAGCTTTCTGGCTGCTGAAGCCAATGTGAGCCAGGTCGACGACGCTTCGAGCGAAACCGCGAACGCCTTTCTGTCCGGCGAGATCATCGACCTGCAATCGCGCATGAACCTGCGCAACCTGCTGGAGCGCGATGAGTCCACCGAGCAGGCGTTTGCGCGCCTGTTCGAGCGCCTGGGTCTGCCGGCATCGACCCTGCAGCAGATTGCAATGGAACTGCGCACGGCAAAGGCCGCGGGCAGCAACCAGGAAAGCAACGCGCCGCTGATGCCGCGCACGCTGGCCCAGCTCGGCTGGCTGGGCATTGCGCCCGAAGTGATTGCCCGGCTGGAGCCGCATGTCACGCTGCTGCCGATTCCCACCGGGGTCAATCTCAACACCGCCAGCGTCGAAGTGGTCTGGGCCAGTGTTCCCGGCCTGGACTGGGCCAAGGCCAACCAATTCATCCAGGCGCGCGAAGCCAGCCCGCTGCGCAGCACGGCCGAAGCGCGCACCCGTCTGGACCTGCCCGCCGACACATCGCTCGCCAGCCTCGCGGTATCGACGACCTTCTTCGAGATCCGTGGCCGGCTGCGGCTGGGTGAAACGCTGGTCAGCGAACGCTCACTTGTGCAGCGCACCGGCATGAATGTTGTTACCCTGTGGCGCGAACGCGGCCATTGGACCTCCCAGAATCTGCCCCTGCTGTGACCCTCACGGCACGTATACCCCGCTTATGAGCCTTCTGATACTCCAACTGCCGATGATGCCTGCGGGCCCTGAATGGCAATATGCGTTTGCGCTGAGCCTGGATGGGCAAACCATCGCGCGCCATGCGGCGGCCACGGCCAGCGAGCTGCCGGCGGCAGGACGCGCGGTCGAAGTGGTGGCCGTCGTGCCCCCCGAAATGCTGTCCTGGCACCGCATTGCGCTGCCGGCGGGCATTGCCGTGGGCACGCGCAATGCGACCACGCGCTTGCGCTCGGTGATCGACGGCCTGCTCGAGGAACGCCTGCTGGACGAGCCGGAACAGCTGCACTTTGCGCTGCAGCCCGGCGCACGCGCCGGCCAGGAGGCCTGGGTCGCGGCCTGCGACCGCGCCTGGCTGCGCTCGCACCTGTCGCTGCTGGAAACCGCCAACCGGCAGGTGGACCGCATCGTGGCCCAGATCACGCCCGCCGAAGAAGGCGCTGCGCCCCGCCTGTGGGCCGTGGGCACGCCCGAATCGGCCTGGCTGCTGAGCACCGGCGGCAACCCCGATCAGGGCGTGGCCAGCGCCCCGCTGAACACCGAGGGACTGGCCCTGCTGGGCGTGCCCGAGGACCTGGCCGTGGACGCGGCACCGGCGGTTGCCGCGCTGGCCGAGCAGCGCCTGCAACGCCCGGTGCGCCTGGCGGGCCTCGCAGAACGCCTGCTCGAAGCCACGCGCAGCCCGTGGAACCTGGCGCAGTTCGATCTGGCCGTTGGCGGGCGCAGCCATGCGCTGCGGCGCGTGGTGGGCGCCATCCAGTCATTCCTGCGGGCCCCGCAGTGGCGCGCCGCGCGCTGGGCGCTGGGCGTGCTGGTGGTGGCGCAACTGGTCGGCCTCAATGCCTGGGCCTGGAAGGAACGCCAGGCACTGGCGGCCAAGCAGGTCGCGGTCCGCTCCAGCCTGCTGCAGGCCTTTCCCCGAATTGCGCTGGTGGTCGATGCCCCGCTGCAGATGGAGCGCGAAGTCGCCCAGCTGCGCCAGCGCGTGGGCAGCCTGTCGACCGAGTCGCTGGAGCCGCTGCTATCGGCCGCCGGCCAGGCCCTGCCCAAGGGCCTGCGGCCCCAGGCCATTGAATACAGCGACCAGGAGCTGCGCCTGCGCGGGCTGACGCTCGATGCCGCCGCCATGCAGCAACTGCAGACACAACTCGCCGCCCAGGGCTATACCGCGCGCATCGATGCGCAAAGCCTGGTGCTGCGTGCCAAGGATCAACCATGAATACCGCCCGTACCCCCCGCCTGAATGCGCTGCAGGCACGCTGGGCCACACTGGCGCCGCGCGAGCGGCTGTCGCTGACGCTCGCCATGGGCACCGTGGGCCTGGCACTGGCCTGGTGGGTGCTGCTCGCGCCGGCGCTGCAGACCCTGCGTGCGGCCCCGGCCCAGCATGCCGCGCTGGACCAGCAGCTGCAGCGCATGCAGCGCCTCGAAGCCGAAGCCCGGCGCCTGCAGGCCGAACTGCCGCCGCCCCCGGCGGACAGCCCGGACGCCCTGGCTCCGCCCCGCCCCGACCTGCAGCGCGCGCTGCAGGAGTCGGTCAGCGGCCAGCTCGGCGCGGGCGCGCAACTGGTGCTGCAGGGCGAACGCGCGCAGCTCACGCTGAAGAACGTGCCGGCGCCGGCGCTGGCCGCATGGCTGGGCCAGGCGCGCCAGAACCTCAAGGTGACCACGGTGGAAATGAAGCTCAGCGCCGCCACGGCCCCCGCCGCCGCGGCATCGGCCGCCGCGGCATCGGCCGCCGCGGCATCGGCCACCAATGACCAACGCTGGGACGGCAGCCTGGTGCTGAGCCTGCCGCCCGCGGAGGCCGCGCGATGAAGAGCCTGCGCCGTCCTGCGCGCAGCCGTATGGCCGCGCCCGGCGCGCGCTCGCCGCGCGCCTGGGCCATCACGGGCGCGCTGCTGGGCGCGCTGCTGACGCTGGTGCTGGCCGCGCCCGCCCACTGGCTGGCCCGGGGGCTGGAGAGCGCCACCGACGGCCAGCTGCAGTTGCAGGAAGCGCGCGGCACGGTGTGGACCGGCTCGGCGCGCCTGGTGCTCAGCGGCGGCGCGGGCAGCCGCGACCCGCTGGCGCTGCCTTCGCGCGTGCAGTGGCAGCTGCGCCCCGACTGGCGCGGCGTGCGCTTGCAGCTGGTGACAGAATGCTGCACGCCGCAGCCGCTGCAAGCGCGCATACTGCTGCACTGGCAGGGCGTCGAGGCACAGGTGCAGGACCAGCAAAGCCAATGGCCGGCGGGACTGCTGACCGGCCTGGGCACGCCGTGGAATACGGCGCAGATCCAGGGCCAGCTGCTGCTGCGCACCCAGGGCCTGCGCGTGCAGTGGCTGGCGGGGCGCTTGCGCAGCGAAGGCCAGGTGCAACTCGACGCGCTGGGCGTGTCGTCCCGGCTGTCGACGCTGCGCCCCATGGGCAGCTACCGGATGGTCTTCGCTGGCGGCGACGCGCCGCAAATCACGCTGAGCACGCTGGAGGGCCACCTGCAGCTCAGCGGTTCAGGCCAATGGGTAGGCCAGCGCCTGCGCTTTCGCGGCGAGGCCAGCGCTTCGCCCGAGCGTGAAGCGGCATTGGCCAACTTTCTCAACATCATCGGGCGGCGCAGTGGCGCGCGCTCCATCATTTCCCTGGGCTAAATTCCATGACGTTTCTTACTGCACGCGGCCTGCGCGTCGCCCTCCACTCCGTAGCCGCCGCCGCCCTGCTGGCCTGTGCCGGCGTTTCGGCCCAGACCGGGCCGCGCAGCAACGAGCCGGTCACGCTCAATTTCTCGGGCGCCGAGATCGAGGCCGTGGCGCGCACCATGGCCACCATCACTGGCCGCAACGTCGTGGTCGACCCGCGCGTCAAGGGCACGATGACCCTGATCAGCGAGAAGCCGCTGGCGCCGGCCCAGGCCTTCCAGCAGTTCCTGGCCGCGCTGCGGCTGCAGGGCTTCACCGTGGTCGAGGCCGCAGGCCTGTACAAGGTGATTCCCGAAGCCGACGCCAAGCTGCAGTCGGGCAGCGTGGCCGTGTCCCAGGGCGGGCGCGGCGGCACGCCATCCGGCGGCCAGATCGTGAGCCAGATCTTCAAGCTCAATTTCGAGAACGCCGCGAATCTGGTGCCGGTGCTGCGCCCGCTGATCAGCCCGAACAACACCATCAACGTGAACCCGGGCAACAACTCGCTGGTCATCACCGATTACGCCGATAACGTGCAGCGCCTGTCGCGCATCATCGCGGCCATGGACGTGTCGAATGCCACCGATATCGAAGTGATTCCGCTGCAGCATGCCGTGGCCTCCGAAATGGCGGTGCTGGTCACGCGGCTGATAGAAGGCGGCAGCGCGGGCGCCGTGCCTGGCGCCGTGGCCCAGGGCCAGACCGATACCGCCTACAAGACCACGCTGATGGCCGAGCCGCGCAGCAATGCGCTGGTGGTGCGCGCCGCCAATCCGGCGCGGCTGGCGCAGGTGCGCTCGCTGATCGCGCGCCTGGACCAGCCGGCCTATGCCAGTTCGGCAGCGGCCAGCGGCAACATCCATGTGGTTTACCTGAAGAACGCCGATGCGGTGACGCTGGCGACCACGCTGCGCGCCGCGATGGGTGCCGACGCCGGCCTGAACACGTCCAACAGCGCCAGCTCCGCCGCTTCCGGCGGCAGCAGCGGCGGCATGCGCACCACGGGCCTGGGCAACACCAATACCTCGCAAACCGGCACCAGCGGCCTGTCCTCGGGCACCACCGGCGGACTGGGCAGCGACAGCAGCAGTGGCAACCTGGGCAGCAGCAACCAGCCATCGACCGGCGGCCAGATCCAGGCCGACCCGGCGACCAACTCGCTGATCATCAGCGCCTCGCCGCCGGTCTACCGCCAGCTGCGCGCGGTCATCGACCAGCTCGACGGGCGCCGCGCCCAGGTCCTGGTCGAAAGCCTGATTGTCGAAGTCTCGGCCAACAAGCTGGCCCAGTTCGGCGTGCAATGGCAGTCGCTGCTGGGCAACAGCGGCAGCACCATGGGCGTGATCGGCACCAACTCGGCCGTCAGCGGCGCCAACATCCTGGGCGTGGCCGCGGGCCTCGCCGGCGGCGCGGCCACGGCAGCCACCGCGCTGACCAACCTGGGCAAGGGCCTGAATGTCGGCATCGCGCCGCGCATCAACGGCAAGTACTACCTGGGCGCCATCGCCAACTTCCTGCAGACCAACGGCGATGCCAACGTGCTGTCGACCCCGAATCTGATGACGCTGGACAACGAAGAGGCGAAGATCATCATCGGCAGGAACGTGCCTTTCGTGACGGGCTCGTACGCCAGTACCACCGGCACCGCCGGAGTCAGCCCCTTCACCACCGTCGAGCGCAAGGACGTGGGCCTGATGCTGCGCGTGCGCCCGCAGATCAACGAGAACGGCACGGTGAAGATGTCGGTCTATCAGGAAGTCTCGAACATCGACCCCGCCACGTCCAACGACACCAATGGCCCGAGCACCACCAAGCGCTCGATCGAATCGAACGTGCTGGTCGAGGACGGCAGCATCATCGTGCTCGGCGGCCTGCTCCAGGATGACTACTCTCAGGCTGAGGACAAGGTACCGCTGCTGGGCGACATCCCCGGCGTGGGCAATCTGTTCCGCAGCGAGAGACGCACGCGCAACAAGACCAATCTGATGGTCTTCCTGCGGCCGGTGGTGGTGCGCGATGCGGCCGCCGCCGACGCGCTGATGACCGACCGCTACGACGTGATCCGCGCCGCGCAGCAGGGACTGCAGCCGCAGACCAACGCCGTGCTGGACAGCATCACCGGCGCCGCCGTGCTGCCGACGCTGCAGCCGGGCGGCCCGGCCCAGCCGCTGGCCACCGTGCCGTTCGCGCCCGATGTGCCTCGGCGCCCGATCACGCGCATCCAGCCGATCTCCGCCACCGACAGCGCCTACAGCGCGCCCTGAGATCCGCCATGCGCTACCCCCTGCCCTATGCCTATGCCCGCAGCGCGCAGCTGCTGATCGAAGACGATGGCCACCAGCCCGTGCTGTGGCACGGTCCCGCGCCCGACTTCGCGGCGCTGTCCGAAGTGCAGCGCAAGTTCGCGGTGCCGCAATGGCAGGCGATCGACGCCACGCTGCTGGCGCAGCGCATCAGCGCCGCCTATGCCCAGGGTGAGTCGAACGCCGCGCGCATCGTCAGCGAAGTCGAGTCCGATGCCGACCTGTCGCGCATGATGCAGGAGCTGCCGGCCGTCGAGGATCTGCTGGAGACCGCCGACGACGCGCCCATCATCCGCATGCTCAACGCGCTGCTGACCCAGGCCGCGCGCGACGGCGCCAGCGACATCCACATCGAGCCCTACGAGCGCCATTCGAGCGTGCGCTTTCGCGTCGACGGCGACCTGCGCGAAGTGGTGCAGCCCAACCGCGCGCTGCATGCGGCGCTGATCTCGCGGCTGAAGATCATGGCCGACCTCGACATCTCGGAAAAGCGCCTGCCCCAGGACGGACGCATCAGCCTGCGCCTGGGCACGCGCGCCATCGATGTGCGCGTCTCCACGCTGCCCAGCGCGCATGGCGAGCGCGCCGTGCTGCGTCTGCTCGACAAGAGCGGCTCCAAGCTGACGCTGGAATCCGTGGGCATGCAGGGCGAGACGCTGGAGCGCATCGAATCGCTGATCCGCCAGCCGCACGGCATCATCCTGGTCACCGGCCCCACGGGCTCGGGCAAGACCACGACGCTGTACGCGGCGCTGCAGCGGCTCGATGCCACCAGCGGCAACATCATGACCGTCGAGGACCCGATCGAGTACGAGCTCGCCGGCATTGGCCAGACCCAGGTCAATTCCAAGATCGACCTGACCTTTGCCAAGGCCTTGCGCGCCATCCTGCGCCAGGACCCGGACGTGATCATGATCGGCGAAATCCGCGACTTCGAGACCGCGCAGATCGCCATCCAGGCCTCGCTCACCGGTCACCTGGTGCTGGCCACGCTGCACACCAACGACGCGCCCAGCGCCGTCACGCGGTTGATCGACATGGGGGTCGAGCCCTTCCTGCTGAGCAGCTCGCTGCTGGGCGTGCTGGCCCAGCGCCTGGTGCGCAAGATCGACACCTCGGAGCCCAGCGGCTACAAGGGCCGCACCGGCGTCTTCGAGCTGCTGGTGGTCGATGACGCGATCCGCAGCCAGATCCACAGCCAGGCCAGCGAAGCCGACATCCGCAACGCGGCGCTGGCCAGCGGCATGACGCTGATGCGCGACGATGGCGAGCGCCTGGTGCGCTCGGGCATCACCACGCCGGAAGAGGTGCTGCGCGTGACCCGCGATTGACCGGCGACAATAGCCGCCATGATGGAAAACCTTCTCACCTGGAGCGCGCCTTACGGCGGCGAGACTTTTTTGCTGTTGACCCTGCTGGCGCTTGCCAGCTACGGGCTGCTGTTGTTCTACAAGGCGCGGCTGTCGGAAACCCAGCTGCGCCGCAGCATACGGCTGGCGGCGCTGATTGCGCTGCCGCTGTCCTTCATTGCCATGGAAATGGGCGCCAACAATTGGGGGATTGCCGTGCTGTCCTTCGTCTGGTGCATCGCGGTCGGTATAACGTGTAAAAACGAAATAACCAGTCGACTGCGTTAAAGGACCCCGCCACATGCTGAAGAACCTGCAAGACATCCGCCTTTCCCTGCTTGATCTCGTTGCCGTACGTGAAGGCATGAGCGTGGGCCAGTCCCTGGAGATCGCGCTGCGCACCGCGCAGAAGGCCGAGGAGCTGGGCTTCGCACGCTACTGGCTGGCCGAGCACCACAACATGCCGGGCATCGCGAGTTCGGCGACCGCCGTGCTGATCGGCCATATCGCGGGCGGCACCAAGAGCATTCGCGTGGGTTCGGGCGGCGTGATGCTTCCCAACCATGCGCCGCTGGTCGTGGCCGAAGCCTTTGGCACGCTGGCCGAACTCTACCCGGGCCGCATCGACCTGGGCCTGGGCCGCGCGCCCGGCACCGATGGGCCGACGATGCGCGCGCTGCGCCGCGACCGCGTGGAAACCGAGCAGGACTTCCCGCGCGATGTCGCCGAATTGCAGCAGCTGCTGGGCCCGGCCACGCCCGGCCAGCGCATCATCGCCATGCCCGGTGCAGGCACCAATGTGCCGATCTGGCTGCTGGGCTCCAGCCTGTTCTCGGCCCAGCTGGCGGCGCACATGGGCCTGCCCTATGCCTTTGCCTCGCATTTCGCGCCGCGCATGCTGCACCAGGCGCTGGAGCTGTACCGCGACCTGTTCCGCCCTTCGGCGACGCTGGCCAAGCCCTATGTGATCGTCGGCGTGCCGGTGATCGCCGCGCCCACCGACGAGGAAGCCGAGTTCCTGGCGAGCAGCACCCACCAGCGCATCCTGGGCATACTCACCGGCAACCGCACGCGGCTGCAGCCGCCGGTGGAGAACTACGCCGCCCAGCTGTCGCCCTCGGAAAGCGCGGCCATCCATGACTTCCTGCGCGCCGGCGTGATCGGCAGCCAGGAAACCGTGCGCCGCCATTTCCGCCAGTTGGCCGAATCCACCCAGGCTGACGAATTCATGCTGGTCAGCGATGTCTACGACCCGGCACTGCGCCTGCGCTCGCTGGAAATCGCCGCCCAGGCCATGACCGGCTGAAGAACGGGGCGCAGGCGTATCCAGATGTCATCGCCAGCGGCTAACATGTGTTGAATTCCCTCGCGCCTCTTTCCCATGCCTGCTTTTTCGTTTGAAGCCATCGACGCCCAGGGCGCTTCCCGCAAGGGCACGCTCGAGGCCGACACCGCCAAGTCGGCGCGCAACCTGCTGCGGGCCCAGGCCCTGGTGCCGCTGTCGGTGGTTCCGCTGGGCTCGGGCGCCGCGCCCGGCGCCCCGCTGACCTGGCAGGAGCGCTGGTTCACGCGGCCGGTGTTCAACGCCGCCGCGCTCGCGGTCTGGACGCGCCAGCTCGCCGGCCTGGTGACTTCGGGCCTGCCGCTGGAGCGCGCGCTCAGCGCGCTGGCCGATGAATCGGAAGACCAGCGCCAGCACCATCTGCTGGCCACGCTGCGCTCCGAAGTCAATGCCGGCTCGACCTTTTCCCGCGCGCTGCAGCAGCATCCGCGCGAGTTCTCCGAAATCTACTGCGCGGTGATAGGCGCCGGCGAATCCAGCGGCGGCCTGGGCCTGGTGCTCGACAGCCTGGCCGATGACCTCGAGGCGCGCCAGGCGCTGCAGTCCAAGCTGATCGGCGCCGCGCTGTACCCGGCCATCGTCTCGCTGGTAGCCGTGGTGATCGTGCTGTTCCTGGTGAGCTACGTGGTGCCGCAGGTGGCGGGCGTGTTTGTCGGCACCAAACGCGCCTTGCCGGTGCTCACCGTGGCGCTGCTGGCGATCAGCGATTTCGTGCGCGCCTATGGCTGGGCCATGCTGGCCGCGTTGGTGGCGGCAGCGCTGGTCGGGCGCCAGCTGCTGCGCAATCCGGTGACGCGCGAACGCTTTGACGCCGCCTGGCTGCGCCTGCCCTTGATCGGCCGCCTGGCGCGCAGCTACAACGCGGCGCGCTTTGCGAGCACGCTGGCGATGCTCGCGGGCGCGGGCGTGCCGATTCTGCGCGCCTTGCAGGCCGCGGCCGAAACCCTGGGCAACCGCGCGCTGCGCGCCGACGCGCTGGATGCACTGGTGCTGGTGCGCGAAGGCGCGCCGCTGGCCTCGGCCCTGGCCAAGAAACGCTTTCCCGGCCTGCTGGCGATGTTCGCGCGCCTGGGCGAGCAGACCGGCCAGCTGCCGGTGATGCTGCAGCGGGCGGCCACCCAGCTGTCCACCGAAGTGCAGCGCCGCGCCATGCACCTGGCGACGATTCTCGAGCCGCTGCTGATTGTCGTCATGGGCCTGGTGGTGATGCTGATCGTGCTGGCGGTGCTGATGCCCATCATCGAGCTCAACCAGTTCGTCAAATGAGCGTCACCCTCGACGACAAGCTCGTGGTCGCGATCTCCTCGCGCGCGCTGTTTGATTTCGAGGAAGAGAACCGGCTGTTCGAGCGCAGCGACGCCGCCACCTACCTGCAGCTGCAGCGCGAGCGGCTGGAGATTCCGGCGCAGCGCGGCATTGCGTTTTCGCTGGTGCAGAAGCTGCTGGCCTTCAATACGCCCGGTGCGCAGCGCGTGGAGGTGGTCATCCTCTCGCGCAACGACCCGGTCAGCGGCCTGCGCGTATTCCATTCGGCCGAGTCCGCGGGCATCGCGCTGCAGCGCGGGGTGTTCACCCAGGGGCGGCCGCCGTTTGGCTACCTGCGTCCGCTGGGCGCGCACCTGTTTCTTTCGGCCAATGCCGACGACGTGACCGAGGCCCTGCGCCTGGGCTACCCGGCAGCGCATGTCTTCACCGAGTCGATGCAGGCCAGTCTCTCGCACCCGAACGAAGTGCGCATTGCGTTCGATGGCGATGCCGTGCTGTTCTCGGACGAGGCCGAACGCGTGTTTCAGGCCGAAGGCCTGGAAGCCTTCCAGCGCCACGAGACCGACCGCCACGGCCAGCCTCTGCCCGATGGCCCGTTCAAGCCGTTGCTGGCGGCGCTGCACCGGCTGCAACAGATGGCCCAAGAGGTACCGGGCATGCGCATCCGCACCGCACTGGTCACGGCGCGCAGCGCGCCGGCACACAAGCGCGCCATCCAGACGCTGATGAGCTGGAACATCGCGGTGGACGAGGCGATGTTCCTGGGCGGACTCAGCAAGGGCGCCTTCCTGCGCGAGTTCGAGCCCGATTTCTTCTTCGACGACCAGACCGGCCATGTGCGCAATGCCGCCCTGCATGTGCCATCGGGCCATGTACGCAGCGGCATTGCGGCCCACCTGGTGGAAACACCTGAAACCAGTCGCAAGCAGCCTTGACTGGGGTAATTTCCATGGCTTGGTCCATCGGGCTGCCAGCCATGGCACCATGGGCCATATGGCAGATATTCACACCCCCCTCCCGTTTTCCCAACGTACGGCCGGCCTGCTTTGCGGCCTGGTGCTGCTGACCGCCTGCGGCCTGAGCCTGGCCCAAACCCCTTCGGCCGCCGATGCGGCTGCGGCGGGTGCGGCGGCCGATGCGGCGGCGCCCGATGGTGCGGCAGCCCCACTGAGCAAGGGCGAGATCAAGGCGCGGCGCGATTTCCAGATGCTCGATTTCAACAAGGACGGCAAGCTCAGCCGCGCTGAAGTCGCGCTGTTCCCGCGGCTGGCCGCGGCCTTCGACACCGCGGACACCGACAAGGACGGCTTTGTGTCGTTCGAGGAGGTGGAGGTGTTTGCCGTGCAGTACCGCGCCGAGCGCGCCGCGGCCAAGGCCGCGGAACAGGAAAAGAAGTGACGATCAGTCGGTTGGCTGAGATGAATGGCTGACGGCCACTCGCCCCGGCACAGCCGGGGCATCAAAGCCCTTGCGTGCGCTTGATCTTGGGTTCGGAATAGGTCAAAGGCTCCGGCTTGACCAATAGCTTGTTGCGCTCGATTTCGTCGGTCTTGTTGACCTGCTCGGCCTGGTCGACCACGCGGGCACTGGCCAGCCACAGCGACTGCAGATGCTCGATCAGCTGCTTGTGGATGGGCTCCTTGGGCGGCTCCTCGACCTCCTCGACCTGCTTCTTCTCTTCGACCACGGTCCAGTCGCGGTTGGCCTTGTCCGGCTGCGAGGGCTCGTTGGGTTCGCGCACGATGGCACCCTCGCCGAGCTTGTCGACGGATTCCACCGGGTTGACCGGATTGATCGGACGCACCGGCACCGCGCCCGAAGCGCCGGTGGAATACAAATCAGCGCCCTGAGGTCGCCAGGCGGACGATCGGTCGACAGGTGTGATTGGCATGGTGAATCCTTCGATGGCTCAAAACTGGTGGCGGGTGGCGGAAACTTCCCCGCCTTCGTACCTTGATCGGCAACATTCGCCAAAAATAAAGGAATTTCTGCAGAAAAACTGCGCTTTTTTTGCGCTTTTTTCCTGACCCCGCCAAAGTCCACGCCAGCCATGGGCCGACTGCTATAGAAATCTTTCCAGCAAGCGTTGCGAAGGACGGTCCAGCGCTGCCGAGTCCGGCACGGCGAACTGCACGCCATCGCTGCCGGCGATGCGCAGCCGGGTGCGGCCCTGGAGCTTGCGTATGTCTTCCTCGGCCTTGAGCACCAGTTGGGTCGGGCCGCGGTCGGTGTCGACTTCCCAGGTGCTGGGCGTGGAAAAGCTCGAGACGCTGCGTATTTTCAGGATGGTGGGCACGAATTCACGCACCGCGAGGTCCTGCTCTATCAGCACGCGCGCTGCCGGCGGCAGCTGGTCCATGTGCGCCACCCACAGCGCCTCCTTGCCATCGCTGCGCATCAGCGACAGGCCTTCAAGCGGCGCGGCCATGGGAAAGGCGCGCACCGGCACCACGCCCACATGCTCGCTGCCATCGGCCAGCGTCAGCACCAGGCAGCCATGGGCGTCGCGCCGCACCTGCAGCTCCAGCAGCGTCATATCCAATGTATCGGCCATGGCTTCAGTCCTTGATCAGCGGGGTTTGCAGCACCAGGCCTGCGGCCTGGGCGTCTTCTTCGGCGCGGCGCGCCTGGGCTTCGTAGAGGCGCCAGTAGGCGCCGCGCAGCGCGATCAGTTCGTCGTGCGGGCCGACCTCGACGATCTCGCCACGGTCCATGACCACCAGGCGGTCGGCCTTGCGCAGCGTCGACAGGCGGTGGGCAATGGCAATCGTCGTGCGGCCCTGCACCAGGTTGTCGAGCGCCTTCTGGATTTCCTTTTCGGTCTCGGTGTCCACGGCCGAAGTCGCTTCGTCGAGGATCAGAATGCGCGGGTCGATCAGCAGCGCGCGCGCGATGCTGATGCGCTGGCGCTCGCCGCCCGACAGGCTCTGGCCACGCTCGCCGACCAGCGAGTCATAACCCTGGGGCAGGCGCAGGATGAATTCATGCGCATGCGCGGCGCGGGCCGCGGCGACGATCTCGGCGCGCGTGGCCTCGGGCTTGCCATAGGCGATGTTCTCGGCAATGGTGCCGAAGAACAGGAAGGGTTCCTGCAGCACCAGGCCGATGTTGCGCCGGTAGTCGGATACCGAGATGCGGCGCACATCAACGCCGTCAAGCTGGATGGAGCCGCCCGAGACATCGAAGAAGCGGCAGATCAGGTTGACCAGCGTGCTCTTGCCCGAGCCGCTGTGGCCGACCAGGCCAATCATCTCGCCGGGGCGGATCTCCAGGTCCAGGTGCTTGATCACGCTGCGGCTGCCGTAGCGAAAGCCCACATCCTTCATGGTGATCGCGCCCTGCACCTTGTCCATCTTCACCGGGTTCGCGGGCTGGGGCACGTTGCTCACATGGTCGAGGATGTCGAAGATGCGCTTGGCGCCGGCCGCGGCCTTCTGCGTGACCGAGACGATGCGGCTCATGGAGTCGAGGCGCGTGTAGAAGCGGCCGATGTAGGCGATGAAGGCCGTCAGCACACCGACGGTGATCGAGCCGCCCGCGACCAGGTAGATGCCGAAGGCCCAGACGATCAGCAGGCCGATTTCGGTCAGCAGCGTGACGGTGGGAGTGAACAGCGACCAGGTCTTGTTGACCTTGTCGTTGGCCTCGAGGTTGATCTGGTTGGCTTCATCGAAGCGTGCGGCTTCGCGCTTTTCCTGGGCGAAGGCCTTGACCACGCGGATGCCGGGAATGGTGTCGGCGAGCACATTGGTGACTTCCGACCAGACGCGGTCGATCTTCTCGAAGCCGGTGCGCAGGCGGTCGCGCACGGTGTGGATCATCCAGGCGATGAACGGCAGCGGCACCAGCGTGACCAGCGCCAGCCAGGGATTGATGGAGAACAGGATGACGGAAGTCATCACGATCATCAGCACATCAGTGACGAAATCAAGCGCGTTGAGCGATAGAAAGAGGTTGATGCGGTCGGTTTCGGCACCGATGCGCGCCATCAGGTCACCCGTGCGCTTGCTGCCGTAGTAGTCGAGCGACAGCGTCAGCAGGTGGTTGTAGGTCGTGGTGCGCAGGTTGGCGCCTATGCGTTCGGAGACCTTGGCCAGCACAAAGGTGCGCGCCCAGCCCAGGGCCCAGGCCAGCAGGGCCGAGATCAGCAGCGCGCCCAGGTAGAAGCGCACCAGTCCGGGATCGATCTGCTCGCCGTTCTGGAACGGAATCAGGATCTTGTCCATCAGCGGGATGGTCAGATAGGGCGCGACCAGCTGCGCGCCGGTGGTCGCCAGCGTCAGCAGAAAGCCCAGCAACAGCTGGCCCTGATAGGGTTTGGCAAAGCGCCACAGGCGCAGCAGCACCCAGGTCGAGGTCTGGGGCGCCTGCTGGCGCGCGCAGGCCGGGCAGTCTTCGGTGTCGGGCGGCAGCGTGGCGTGGCAGACCGGGCAATGCGCGGTTTCCTCGTCCTCGACCAGGCTGTAGACCTGCTGGCGCGCAATGCGCTCGCGCTGGCGGTCGAACTGCTGCTGCAGCAGCACCATCGCCGTCTGGTGGCTCAAGGTGACGAACCAGTGGGCCAGACGCACATCGTGGTTGTGCAGCGCCAGATGGCCGACACCGCCGTGATCCTGCAGGCGCAGGCTCTGGTCTATGGTCAGTGGCCACTCGCTCCACTGGCGGGTCTTGGGATCGCAGGCCAGCAACCTTTCTTGCGTCAGGGCCAATAGACCATTGCCAAACTGCAAATCCGCACTCAGGTCAACCGGGACGATGGCTAGAACGTTCTCATCAGTAGCGAGCCTGGCTCGCAGTTCGTCCCCCAGAGGGCCGGCAAAGACTGCCGACGCGTCCACAGTATGGTGATGTTGCATGTTGAATTATTTTCCTCAGCCGCTGGCGGCTCCAAGAGTCGTACGGTCCACCGTAACGGCATGGTAAACGTGGCACAGCCAGACGCTTGTTACCCATTGCTCAACGCATGAGCCTGCATTTACGCTGACAAGCGGCACAATGCCTCTCATTCCCGGACAGGATATGTACATCCTGCTCATCCCCCCCATTCTTACCCGCTGAATGACATGGCGAAACTCAACGACATCCAACTCTTGCGCACCACCTTCCTGCGAGGCCCCAGCGTCTGGACCTATCGCCCGGTACTCGAGGTGTGGCTGGATCTGGGCGAGCTCGAAGACTATCCGTCCAACAAGATCCCCGGCCTCAACGAACGCCTGACCAGCTGGCTGCCCGACCTGATCGAGCACACCTGCGGCGTCGGCGAGCGCGGCGGCTTCATTCAGCGGCTCGAAGGCGGCACCTGGATGGGCCATGTGCTCGAGCATGTGGTCATCGAGCTGCTGAACCTGGCCGGCCTGCCCGCCGAGTTCGGCCAGACGCGCGAGATCTCCAAGCCCGGCGTCTACCGCATGGTGTTCCGCTGCCCCGAGGAAGCCGTGGCGCGCGTGGCGCTGGAATACGGCCACAAGCTGCTGATGGCGGCGATCAACGACGAGCCGTTCGACCTCAAGCCCGCGATCCACGCGATCAAGACCGCGATCAATGACCGCTACCTCGGCCCCTCGACCGGCTGCATCGTCGATGCCGCGGCCGAGCGCCGCATTCCGCATATCCGCCTCAACGACGGCAACCTGGTGCAGCTGGGCTACGGCGCGGCGCAGCGCCGCATCTGGACGGCCGAGTCGGACCAGACCAGCGCGATTGCCGAAGGCATTGCCCAGGACAAGGATTTCACCAAGCGCCTGCTGGCCGCCTGCGGCGTGCCCGTGCCCGAAGGCCAGGTGGTCAACAGCCCCGAAGAGGCCTGGGAAGTCGCCCAGGACATCGGCATGCCCGTCACGGTCAAGCCCTCCGACGGCAACCATGCGCGCGGCGTGACGCTGGAGCTGTATGACGAGGCCGACATCAAGACCGCGTTTGCGCTGGCCCAGCCCGAGGGCTCGGACGTGATCGTCGAGAAGTTCATCGACGGCACCGAGCACCGCATCCTGGTGGTCGGCGGCAAGGTGGTGGCCGCGACCAAGGGCGAGACCGTGAGCGTCTACGGCAACGGCACGGCCACGCTGGGCGAGCTGGTCGATGTGCTCAACCAGGATCCGCGCCGCGGCCCGGAACAGGAATTCCCGCTGGACTGGATCAACCTGCAGGCCGGCGCGGTGAAGCTCGAACTCAAGCGCCAGAACGTGGCCTCCGAGTCCATCATCCCCAAGGGCCAGGCGGTGCTGCTGCAGCGCAACGGCAACATGGCCATCGACTGCACGGACGAAGTGCACCCCGACGTGGCGTACTACGCGACGCTCGCGGCAAAGATCGTCGGCCTCGACATCGCCGGCATGGACATGATCCTCAAGGACGTTTCCCAGCCCATGCAGGGCCAGGGCGCGATCCTCGAAGTCAACGCCGGCCCGGGCCTGCTGATGCATCTGAAGCCCACCAACGGCGCGCCGCGCCCCGTGGGCATGGCGATCGCCGACCACCTGTTCCCGCGCACCGACGAAGACACCGATGCCGGCCGCATTCCCGTCGTCGGCATTGTCGGCACGCGGGAAAACGCCTTCATCGCCCGCCTCGTCGGCTGGTTGCTGCAGCTGTCGGGCAAGCGCACCGGCGTGGCCAGCAGCGAAGGCATGTTCCTCGCCAACCGCCAGACGCAGCAGACCGACACCGCCAACTGGGCCGGCGCGCACCGCCTGCTGACCAACCGCCTGGCCGAAGCCGCGGTCATCCAGACCACCTCGCGCTCCATTCTCGAGGAAGGCCTGGCCTATGACCGCTGCCTGATCGGCGTGGTCACCGACATGGACGGCTACGAGACCCTGCCCGACCACGATGTGCACGAAGCCGGCCAGATGCGCCGCGTGATACGTACCCAGGTGGATGTGGTGCTGTCGCATGGCGCGGGCGTGTTCAACGCCGATCTGCCCGAAGTCGCCGAGCTGACCGAGCTGTGCGACGGCGAAGTCATCCTCTACTCGCTCGATGCCGCCAATGCGGTCGTCGCGGCGCATCGCCAGGACAACGAAGGCGGCCGCGCGGTGCTGGTCAAGGGCAGCAATGTGGTGCTGGCCACGGGCGCACAGGAACGCGTGCTGGGCACGCTCGATGCGCTGGCCCTGCCCGGCGGCCGCCGCCCCGACACGCCGGCGCTGCTGGCCGCGATCGCCACCGCCTGGGCGCTGGACATCTCGCCCGATCTGATCGGTGCCGGCATCAAGACCTTTGAATACACCACGACAGCCACGCCTGCTCTCTGAAAGAAAAACCACTATGCAGATCACCCGCATCCGCGCCCTGCGTGGCCCGAATCTCTGGACCCGCAGCACTGCCATTGAAGCCATCGTCCAGTGCGAAGACAACGAGCAGTGCTACACGGCAATTGCCGGCTTTGAAGAAAAGCTGCGCGCGCGCTTTCCGACCATCGCGCCGCTGCAGCCGCATGGCGCCGACCAGCGCCTGTCGCTGGCCCATGTGCTCGAAGTCGCGGCGCTGTCGCTGCAGGCCCAGGCCGGCTGCCCGGTGACCTTCAGTCGTACGCATGCCACGCTTGAAGATCGCACCTTCCAGGTCGTGGTGGAGTACACCGAGGAAGCCGTGGGCAAGCGCGCCGTGGAAAAGGCGCTGGAGCTGATCCACGCCGCGCAGAACGAAACCGCGTTTGATTCCGAGAAAGCCATTGCCGAACTGCGCGAGCTCGATGAAGACGAGCGCATCGGCCCCTCGACGGGCGCCATCGTCGACGCCGCCGTGGCGCGCGGCATTCCCTTCCGCCGTCTGACCACGGGCTCGCTGGTGCAGCTGGGCTGGGGCGCGAAGGCGCGCCGCATCCAGGCCGCGGAGCTGGACAGCACCAGCGCCGTCGCCGAATCGATTGCCCAGGACAAGGACCTGACCAAGCGCCTGCTGCACTCGGCCGGCGTGCCCGTGCCGCTGGGCCGCCCGGTCCAGTCGGTCGATGAAGCCTGGGAAGTCGCGCTGGAAGTCGGCCTGCCGGTCGTGGTCAAGCCCCAGGACGGCAACCAGGGCAAGGGTGTCACCGTCAACCTGACCGAGCGCAGCCAGCTGGCTTCGGCCTACGCCTCGGCCGCCAAGTACGGCACGGTGATGGTCGAGCGCTTCCTGCCCGGCCATGATTTCCGCCTGCTGGTGGTCGGCGACCAGTTGGTTGCGGCCGCGCGCCGCGAGCCGCCCCAGGTGCTGGGCGACGGCCAGCACACGGTGCGCGAACTGGTCGACCTCGTCAACCTGGACCCGCGCCGCGGCACGGGCCATGGCACGGCGCTGACCAAGATCCGCCTGGACGACATTGCCGTGGCCCACATTGCGGCCGAAGGGCTGAACCCCGAATCCGTGCCGGCCCAGGGCCAGCGCGTGGTGCTGCGCAACAACGCCAATCTGTCGACCGGCGGCAGCGCCACCGACGTCACCGATGACGTGCACCCCGAGATCGCGGCGCGCGCCATCGAGGCCGCGCAGACCATAGGCCTGCACATCTGCGGCGTCGACGTGGTCTGCGAAACCATGCTGCGCCCGCTCGAGGAGCAAAACGGCGGCGTGGTCGAAGTCAACGCCGCGCCCGGCCTGCGCATGCACCTGGCGCCCTCGTTTGGCCGCCCGCGCAATGTCGGCGTGCCCATGGTCGACCAGCTGTTTGCCCATGGGCAGGACGGGCGCATCCCGGTGATTGCCGTCACCGGCACCAATGGCAAGACGACGACGGCGCGCATCATCGGCCACCTGTTCGCGGCCCATGGCCTGCGCGTGGGCATGACCAACACCGACGGCGTCTACGTCAACGGCCGCCAGATCGACAGCGGCGACTGCTCCGGCCCGCGCAGCGCGCGCAATGTGCTGGCGCATCCCGAAGTCGACGCTGCCGTGCTCGAATGCGCCCGCGGCGGCATCCTGCGCGAAGGCCTGGGCTTCGACCGCTGCCAGGTGGCCGTGGTGACCAATGTGGGCGAAGGCGACCATCTGGGCCTGAACTTCATCACCACCGTCGAAGACCTGGCCGTGCTCAAGCGCGTGATCGTGCAGAACGTCGCGCCCACGGGCTATGGCGTGCTCAACGCCATCGACCCGCATGTCGCGGCCATGGCCAGCGTATGCCCGGGCAAGATCATCTACTTCGCGGCCGACCGCCACCACCCCGTGATGGCCACGCACCGCGCCCAGGGCAACCGCGTGGTCTATGTCGACGGTGACTCCATCGTCGCCGCCGAAGGCTCGTGGCGCGAGACCATTTCGCTGCGCGACGTGCCGATCACGCGCGCCGGCTCCATCGGCTTCCAGGTCGAGAACGTCATGGCCGCGACGGCCGCGGCCTGGGGCGCCAACCTGCCCTGGGAGACGATTCGCCGCGGCCTGTCGGGCTTTGTCAACGACAGCGACAACGCGCCCGGCCGCTTCAACGTCATGGACTACCGTGGCGCGACCATCATTGCCGACTACGGCCACAACCCGGACGCGATGCGCGCCCTGGTCCAGGCCGTCGAAGCCATGCCGGCCAAGAAGCGCAGCGTGGTGATCAGCGGCGCCGGCGACCGCCGCGACCAGGACATCAGCGAGCAGACCAAGATCCTGGGCAAGGCCTTCGACGATGTCGTGCTGTACCAGGATGCCTGCCAGCGCGGCCGCGAGGACGGCGAAGTGCTGCGCCTGCTGCAGCAAGGCCTGGCCGGCGCGACGCGCACCAGCTATGTCACCGAGATCCAGGGCGAGTTCGTGGCCATAGACCACGCGCTCGCGCGCCTGCAGCCCGGCGACCTGTGCCTGGTGCTGATCGATCAGGTCGAACTGGCGCTGGCCCATCTGCAGCGGCATGTGGATGCCGCCGCGGCCGAAACCGCTGCCTGATGAACGCCACCATGCGCCATCCTGCCCTCAAGTCCCTGCTGCTGCTGGCCCTGGCCGGCTGCGGCGCGGCCCATACCGAAACCATAGGCTCGGTCGACACGGTGTTCAAGTTCATCGGCCCGGACCACAAGATCGTCGTCGATGCCTATGACGATCCCAAGGTCCAGGGCGTGACCTGCTATGTCTCGCGCGCGCGCACCGGCGGCATCAAGGGCGGGCTGGGCCTGGCCGAGGACCGCGCCGAAGCCTCGATCAGCTGCCACCAGACCGGCGCGATCGGCATTGCCGCGCCGCTGCCGCAGCAGGAGGAAGTGTTCAGCGAGCGCTCGTCGCTGCTGTTCAAGCGCCTGCGCGTGGTGCGCATGGTCGATGCCAAGCGCAATACGCTGGTCTACATGACCTATACCGATCGCGTGATCGAAGGCTCGCCGCAAAACAGCGTCACGGCCGTGCCGGTGCCGGTGACTACACCGATTCCGGTGAAGAAGTAAGCGGGCTACGGCGCCGGCCTACAGGATGGGCGCGGCCGCCGGCCTAGCATGGGGCTTGACTCTCCAAAGGACAAGACCATGCCCCAGCCCCGCGAAACCCAAGACCCCCAGCCCAAAGACCGCGCCGGCTCGACCATCGACTCGCCGCGCAGCGTCAACACCACCGACCGCGAAAAAGATGACACGGCCGTGGAAACCCCCAAGCTGCCGCATGAGCGCGATGAATCGGTCGACATGACGCATGGCGAACCCAGCGAAAAGATGCGCCAGGCGCATGACGATGTGGTCAGTGGCCAGAAGGACACCGATGCGCGCAACAGCGAGGCGCGCCGGCTCGATCCCAAGAACAATCCGGCCGCCGCCTGAGCCAGCCTGGGCCGGCATGATCCGGCATCAGCCCGCGATCAACACCAGGCCCGGCGGCAGGCTTTCCCCAAAGCTGCGCCGCTGCTCCACCGCATCCAGTTCCACCACGCTGGCCACCATCGCCTGCCAGTTGGCCGGCGCGCGCTGCTGCGCCAGCCGTGCGAGAACCGGCGCGCGCTGGGCCTCGCTCAGATCGCGTGCGCGGTCGCCGGTCATGCGGGCCATCTGCACCGCGGCAAACATCGCGCTGTCGTTGTGGCGCCAGTCCTGGGCCAGCACGGCGTCCACAAACGGGTCCAGCTGCTCGGGCGGAATGATCTGGTGCGCACCGGCCGGGCCCAGCGGCACGCGGCTGCAGATGCGGCCCAGCGCCCACCAGGTCTGCACTGATTCGCCGGGCTTGCGCAGGCGATCGAGCATCCACTGGCCCATCTCCAGCCGGTAGGCCCAGGGCACGTTTTCCAGCACCGCGAACAACCGCACCATGTCGTCATAGCTGCCCAGCGCCGAGGCTTTTGCCGTGCGCTGGCCGGCCTGCTGCATATGGCCGGCCACGTCTTCGAGCAGTTGCATCTGCTGCGCCTCGGACAGCCCCGCAGCCGCGCGGCGCCAGAAGATCCACCATTCGGCCCAGTTGCCGCTTTCCTGCGGGTGGGCCAGGCCTTGCGCGTGCAGCGCCCAGACCTGGTCCATGCGCCAGTCGTCGAGTTCGGCGCCCACGCCGGGGCGCAGGCAGTAGCCGGCGAGATTGAGCCAGCTGCGCTCATGCTCGGGCGTGCGCCGGCGCCGGCGCGCGCGCGCCAGCAGCGCGTCAAACAGGGTGCGCAGCAGCGTGAGGTCCCAGCCTTCGCGCGCGCCCAGCGTCTTTTCCAGCGCGGCGCGCAATTGCCGCACTTCCTTGGACGCCACGCTCTGGTCATGGCTGCCGAAGATCCTGTCGATCTGTGCAATGGCACGGGCCAGCGGGGCATTGTCGGCGGCGGGCGAGGCTTCGGCCAACGCGGCGCCGCGCACGGAGAATTCCAGCGGCCAGCTCTGCGCCGGGTCTTGCGTCGACACGCAGCGCACGGCCAGCGTGCCGACTTCGGTCATCGTGGCCTGTAGCTGCACTTCGACCTGGGCGCGCTCGCGGCCGGGCGGCGCGGGCAGCACCGCCGTGAGCGGCGGCAAATGCACCAGTTCCGCCCCAACAAGATCGCAGACCGTGCCCGCCGGCACATCGCCCAGCGCCGTCGAGGCCAGCAGATGAAAGCGCACGGCCTGGCCCAGGCGCAGTGCAAAACGCTGGCCTTCCAGGCGCACCGCCGCGCCCTCTTCGCTGCCCTGGGGCAGCAGGCAGATGGCGCGCAGGTCGTCACCGTCGCCCAGCCGCAGGAAATAGCTGCGCGCCGAACCGCCGCCGATGCGCAGGCCCGGCGCGGCGCCCGCTGCACCAGCCATAGGCTGCGTACGCGCCAGGCCATGGGCCACGGCGCCGCGCGCCACGGCCCAGTCCGGGTGGGGATTGACCAGCACACGCACCGGCGCGCCACGCCATTGCGTGAGCTGATCGACCATGCGCTGGGCAATCGCCGTGCCATGAAACACACCGCCATTGAACAGCACGCTGTCGGGCACGCCCGTGGCGCCCAGCACGCCCGCATGCGCCTGCAGGAATGCCGCGAGATGGCGCGTGATGGCCGCGTCAAAGGGGTACGGCAGCCCCCAGGACAGCAGCCCTGCCTGGCGTTGCTGCGGCCGGGCATCGCGCGGCTGCAGCGGGAAGAATCCTTCCAGCAATTGCTGGCGCACGGTGTCGCGGCGCAGCGGGGCCGAACGCGCGCCGCCCAGCAGCTGTGTGCCGCTGCCCAGCAGCGTCACGGTGACGGCTTCGGGCGCGTCGGGCGCGAGCAGCTGTTCCTTGGCCACGCGGCAGCGCTGCACCAGCTGGGCAAAGCGCGCGGCGGACAGACGGGGTTGCGGCGCGGCGAGTTCGGCTTCGAGCCCGTGCGCCAGCGCCAGGTCCATGTTGTCGCCGCCCAGCATCAGGTGCGTGCCCACGCCGCGGCGTGCGAGTTCGGGCAGGCCGCCGCTGGTCTGCGTGGACTGCGTGACCTGCACCAGGCTCAGATCGGTGGTGCCGCCGCCGATATCGACGACCAGCAGCCATTCGCAGCCAGCCAAGGCTTCGCCCACCTGCGCCGACTGCATCAGCAGCCAGTCATGCAGCGCGGCCTGCGGCTCTTCGAGCAGGCGCAGCGGCGGCAGGCCGGCGAGCTGCGCGGCTTCGAGCGTCAGCGCGCGTGCGCCTTCATCAAACGATGCCGGCACGGTGAGCACCAGTTCCTGCTGCGCCAGCGGTGCGTCGGGAAACTGTGCGTCCCAGGCCGCGCGCAGATGCGCGAGATAGCTGGCGCTGGCCTGCAACGGCGAGATCTTCTGCACGCCTTCGGGCGCGCCCCAGGGCAGGATGGCGGCGCTGCGGTCCACGCCCGCATGCGACAGCCAGCTCTTGGCGCTGCTGACCAGCCGGCCCGGCACCTGCGCGCCCAGATCCTGAGCGTAGCGGCCGAGCAAGGCCGGGGCGGCTTCGCTGGCAAACAGCGGCGGCCAGGGCTGGTGCCATGTCGATGGCGCGAGCTCGCCCTCGCCCGCCTGATAGCGCAGCGAAGGCAGCAGCGGCGCGGCCGCGATTTCCGCGGCCGACACGCGCTGGGCAATGGGCAGCAGCGCCACCGGCGCGCTGCCATCGGCGGGCGCATAGGCCAGCAGCGTATGGCTGGTGCCCAGGTCTATGCCGACGACATAGTGAGTCATGGCGCGTTGAACGCTCAGCCTGCCGCGCCTTCGGCGCGCACGTCGAACTCCACCTTCCAGCGCTCATCGCTGCCCAAGGGCACGGCATGCAATTCCAGCGTGCCGATATCGGTCACGCTCGCATGCAGGCGCACGGCCACGACTTCGCCCGGTGCGCGGCCCTGGGCCGGCAGATGGATCTCGATTTCCTGCAGCTCGACCAGCTCCTCGGGGCCCCAGAATTCAAGCAGGCTGCCGACCTGGTCATTGCGCCGTGTCGACGAGCCAAAGAAGCGCAGCCGCACGGCCTCGCCCACGACCAGACCGAACTCCTGCGCGTCGAGCGTCACTTCCGTGCCCTCTTCCATGCCGAACGGTGCGAGGCACAGCGCCGACAGCGGTGGCTCCATGCCGGGAATCGCCGGCATATTGGACTCGACGCCCACGTAATACGACTGCGCCGCGCCGCCGCGGATGCGCACGCCGCGGCCTTGACGCACATAGCCGAAATAGGCCGCGCCGCGGGCCACGGCCAGATCGAGGTCGGCACCGCCAAGCAGCCGCGCGGGCGCCGCGCCTTCCGCAGCCAGCCAGCCGTTGAGCACCGTCAGCAGGCGTTCGGCGATCAGGCCCGACTTGAGCACGCCGCCATTGAACAGCACGGCCGAGGGGTGCAGAAAGCCCGCGCCTTCGGGCTGCGTGCCCTGCAGGCCTTCGATGGCTTGCGTCGCACCCGCCTGGCGCGACAGAAACGCCGCGAGGTGGCGCGTGACGGCCGCGTCCTGCGCATAGGGCAGGCCCAGTTGGGTCAGCGCAGCGCGCGCGCGCGTGAGCGGCTTGTCGCTCACCGCGACCTGCGGGAAGAAACCGTCGACCAGGATCTGCGTGAGTTCGGCGCGCGTGACTTCGGTGCGCACCGAGCCGCCTATGAGCTTGGAGCCACGGCTGGGCACGACCACGGGAACGCTCTCGAGCGACGCATCGCTGAGCAAGGCTTCCTTGGCCGCGCGGCAGGCGTGGGACAGCGCGCGCGTCTGCCAGGCATCGAGCTGGCGGCCTTCGGCTGCGAGCTTGCGCGCCACGCCATAGGCCAGCGCCAGGTCCATGTTGTCGCCGCCCAGCAGGATATGCTCGCCCACGGCCACGCGCTGCAGGCTCAGCTCGCCCGCGTTCTCCAGCACCGCCATCAGCGACAGATCGGTGGTGCCGCCGCCGACGTCGACGACCAGGATCACATCGCCGGGCTGGACCTGCTTGCGCCAGTCGCCGGCGCTGCCCTGGATCCAGCTGTAGAGCGCGGCCTGCGGCTCTTCGAGCAGCGTCAGCTGCTGGAAGCCCGCGGCGCGCGCGGCTTCGGCCGTGAGCTCGCGCGCGGCCGGGTCGAACGACGCGGGAATCGTCACCGTGATGTCCTGGGCATCGAACGGCGCCTCGGGGTGGGCCTGCTCCCAGGCCCAGCGCAGGTGCGACAGATAGCGGATCGAGGCCGTGAGCGGCGAGATGCGGTGCACTTCCTCGGGCGCGTCGGCCGGCAGCAGCGGCGCGCGCCGGTCCACGCCCGGATGGCACAGCCAGCTCTTGGCGCTGCTCACCAGGCGGATCGGCGTGGCCGCGCCGCGCGTGCGTGCGAGTTCGCCGACGGCGAAATCCTGCTGCGCCCCCCAGGGCAGGGCCAGGTCGCCGGGCGCGAGTTCGCTTTCATGCGGCAGATAGAGAAACGAGGGCAGCAGCGGCTTGGCTTCTACGGCCGCGGGGCCGGTGAGCTGGGGAATGTCGAGCACGCCATGCACCACCTGGTCGCCATCGCTGGCCTGCTGATCGACCCACGACAGCGCGCAGTGCGTGGTGCCCAGATCGATGCCTATGCTGTAACGCGCGCCGCTCACAGTTCCACCTCGGCCTGGGCGATCACGCTGGCCGCCTTGGCGTCGGTCAGCTGGGGCAGGCGCGTGGCGCTCACGCGCCAGCCGCGGTGGCCCAGCGTGCCGGTGAACGGCGCCTGACCGACGACATTGCCCGTGAGGCGCACGGCCGCGGCGTCAAAGCCCGCGGCCAGCGTCACGCGGCTGCCTTCGGCTTCGCTGCGCACCGGCTCGAGCGTGAAATGCTCGGCCAGCACCTTGCGGCAGCCGGCATGCACCACGCGTGTCGCGGCGCCGATGTCGGCATCGCTGTAGCCCGTGGTGTCTTCCTGCACGAAGTCGACAAAGCGCGCTTCGCGTTGCAGCAGGCCCAGCAGTTGCAGGGCGCTGGTTTCGGCCGGGGCCACGGGTGCCGCAGCGGGCGCAGTCGCCACGGGGGCGACAGGAGCCGGCGCCGCCACGGGGGCAGGTGCCGCCACCGGCGCAGGGGCCGCCACGGGTGCGTCGGCCGCAAAGCCTTCGCCATTGCGCAGGCGCACGACGCCGGCGGCGAAACGCGCATCGCCCAGGATGGCAAAGAAGCTGCTCATGGCAATGGCAATGCGCGACAGGAAGGAGGGAGGAGTGGTTTGCATGTTCAGGTCTGCCATCAACTGCGCGGCCGGCATGCGCGCGGGCCGGATGGCGGCACGCTGCGCGCGGCGCCGGGCCGCAGGAGTCCGCGGCCACTCGGGCCACGGCGTGAAAAGGGAGGGTCATGTTAACGAATCCCCGGGTGGGGCATGGGTTGGGGCGCCACGTGGCAGAGTGGCGAATAGGTTTTTAGCGCAGACCCCAGAGCCAACGCTGCCGCCCTGCAATGCGATAATCCCGCCCATGTACGCCCCCTTGCCTTCACCCGCTGAACACTGCCCGGCCCTGCCCGCGCTGCAGTGCTGCGCGGGACATACAGGGGTACCCACGGCCTTCATCAGCCTTTGCGGCTTTACGGCCCTGCTTTCCGCCGCCGTGCGGAAAGCTCAGCGCTCGGCACAGGCCGACTGACTTCCCGCACGGCCCCACAGGGGCTTGCGCTGCAAGCTCCTTTGCATGGAGCACGCCAGGATTGTCGAAACCACCCGGGTTCCGTTCCTGGCTGCACGTTGGCGCAGCGCTGCAAGCGCTGCGCGCCACGAATTGCGGATCATCATGGAATTCTCCAAGGACTTTCTCAAGGCCAAGAGCCCCTGCGCGTCAGGGTTCCGCTGGTTCATACGCCACCAGCACGAGGGCCAGGACTACCAGCTGCTGCTGGACAATCTGCTGCGCGACGGGCGCGTAGACGATGCCTGCTGGCTGCTGTCGCAGTTCGGCGCTACCGACGCCGAGCTGCACCTCGAACATCTCGAAGCCGAGGCGCTGGTGTTTGCCGGCAGCGTGTTTGTCGCCGGCGATGTGCGCGTGGCGGGCGTGCTGCGCGTGGGCGGTCAGTTGCAGGCCGGTGCGGGCATACGTGCGGCGCGGCTTGAAGCCGGCGGCGACATCCACAGCGGCGGCGCGATCTTCTGTGGCGGCGCGCTGCGCGCGGGCGGCACCGTCAAGGCGGCATGGAGCATAGAGACCCAGGGCGGCATCGACTGCGAGAAGCTGCGCTGCGGCTGGGGCCTGGAGTGCGCGGGTGATCTGACGCTGTCCGGCGAAGGCCAGATCGGTCAGGAGCTGCTCGTGCACGGCGATATCCACTGCGCCAAGAGCCTGCGCAGCGGCGGCGCACTGACGGCCCACGGCAATGTGCATGCGCGCCATGGCATAGACGCAGGGGGCGATGTGCACTGCGGCCGGCACCTGCAGGCCGACTGGGGCATTCGCGCGCGCGGCGCCATCGTCGCTGCCGGCGCGATCAAGGCCGGCGAGACGCTGCAGGCGCAAACCGAGATCCGCGCCGGTTCGGGCTATGGCGTCTATGCGGGATTGAGCGTGCAGATGGATGCCTGGGAAGACTGCGCCACGGTGAGCGCCGCGCGCAAGCCCGAAGCGCTGGTCAGCGGCCACTGGCAGGCGCTGGCAGCGGGACGGGCCGTGGCCTGAGCAGGCGCCGCGACCGCGTGATTGCACCGCCCGTGCAACCTTTGGGCGCCTGGTGTTACCTACCCCCCAGCAGGCCCAAGGTCACTTCGTTGCAATCGCCATCGCGGCGATAGGCAAACCGCTGGGCCAGGCTGCGCACGAAATGCACCCCCAAGCCGCCCACCTTCCTGTCCTCCAACGCGACGTCCAGCGCCGGCGCCGGCATGCCGGTGGGGTCGAACGCCGGCCCCTGATCGCGGATCACGGCCTGCAGCGTATCGGGCGCCGCGAAATCGATCTGCACGCTGACCGGCCCGCCCCGGCCGCCATAGGCATGCGTGGCGACATTGGTCAGCCATTCGTCCAGCATCAGGCCCAGCCGGGGCGCCAGGTCCAGGGGCAGCTCGCAGGCCTCGGCCCACGCATCCAGGCGCGCGAAAAAAGCCGGCAACTCCTGGACCGTGCCATGCAGATCACAGCGCAAGGAAACTGGATTCTTCATAGGAAACTGTTGAATCAAGGGCAGTTCGATATGAGACGCGCGCGGTCAGCCGGGTGGCGTTGCGCTGTTTTTTCAAATATTGTGACATGAGCTCGCGCGCGCCCCGCTCCCCCTCCCGGGCCTGGATCGGCCCGCTGCTGGAAGCCGGCGGCCTGTGGCTGCTGATCGTGCTCGGCGGGGTGCTGCTGCTCGCAGGCCTGCTCGACCATTGGCGCCAGCAGGAGCTGCAGACCCTCGAGCGCGCGCAGCTCGAACTCACGCTGCGCGAAATCCAGGGCGAACTCGAAGGCGATCTGTCGCTGGGCATAGAGCTGCAGCACAACCCGCGCATCCAGCGCCTGCTCGAGAACCATCTGCCCCAGGATACGCAGCTCTACAGCCTGGACGTGCTCGACGCCGCTGGCCGCGCGCTGTTCAGCACCGACCGCGGCACGGTCGGCGAGCCCTTGCCGCCGCTGGCCCAGGCCGCGGCGCTGCAGGGCGCAGCGCGGCACCAGCCCTGGCAGGCGCTGATCGAATCCACGCCGGTGATGGGCATGGACCTGAGCCAGCCGTTCGGCGAAACCGCAGGCCATGTCAGCGCCACCTACGCCACGCGCACCAGCGGCTATTTCTCCGACCGCTTGCTGACCACCCCGCTGCTGCTGACCTTGCTGGCCACGGCCCTGGGCGGCACGCTGGCGGTGTGGCTGGCCACGGCCCCGCAACGCCGGCTGCGGCGTGCCCAGGCGCAGGGCCGGCTGGCGCGGATCGAAGCGCAGCTCGCGGCCACCGCCCAGCGGCTCGATGAGGGCGCGCAACGGCTCGATGCCGTGGAGCGCATGGAATGAGCCGCCAGCGCCACCGGCAGGCACACCGCGACTGGACTGCGGCATGGTTGGGCGGCGCGGCCGCGCTGTTGCTGGCGCTGGCCGCGGCCATGCTGTCGCAGGTGCATGAACATCAGTTGCAGCGGCTGCGCGCACAGGCTGCGCAAACCCGCGCGCAGTTGATGGCGCAATCGATTGCCCAGACTCTGACCCAGGCCACCGCCGCCGGCATTCCCTTGCACCGGCTGGTGGGCGTGACGGAATTTCTCGAACGCTGGCATGGCACCCACCCGGAAGTCACGCAGATCCTGGTCCAGGACCTCGAAGGCCGGCTGATCTGGCGCAGCCAAGGCTCTGGCCCGGCGCCCGAGCGCCAGCTCAGCGTCGGCCATGCCGATGTCGCGCCCGCGGGCACGCTGCAGGCGCGGGTGGCACTGCAGGTGCACAACGGCAGCCTGCAAGGCGCGCGCCAGATCCTGGGCCTGATCGTTCCCGCCGTGCTGCTGCTCGGCGCGCTGGCCTATCTCGGCGCGCGCTTTGCCTGTGCCCAGGGGCCGTGGCTGCGCAACCATGGCCTGCGCATGATTGCGCGCTTGGTGGCGCGTGGCGACTACCGCCAACTGCTGGTGCTGCCGCAGCGCCAGCCGTTTGACCTGCGCGTGCAGGAAATCGCGCAGGCGATGCGCGACCGGCACGAGCGCGTGCTGCGCATGCGCCTGCTGATCGGCTCGCTGCGGCGCACCGAGCCCCAGCAGCTGCGCCGCGACTACCTCGATCAGATCCTGCAGCAGGTCGAAGGCTACGGGCATTTTGCCGATGCCGAACCGGCCAGCGTGCGGCTGGTCGCCGTGCAGTCCCAGTCACTGTGGCAGGCCTTGCTGCTGTGCCTGGGCGCCATCGCCCCATTGACCTACGCCTTGCAGCTTGCCGCGCGCACCGGCGACAGCCGCGGCCAGGCCGCGCTGGCGGCCGCCTGCCTGGGCCTGCTGATGCTCGCGGCCATCGCCGGCTGGAAGCTGGCCGCGCGTCTGGGCGCTACCACGCTGGGCGTGCTGATCCCGAGCCAGGCCGCGCTGCTGCTGGCGCCGCTGGCACTGCTGCTGGGCAGCGCGCCGCATCCGGTCTGGATCGCGGCCTGGAATGGGGTATTTGCGGGCGCCGCCCTCGCCGCCTGTACCCGTGCCCAGACCCATCCCGACAGCCACCCAGGATTCGCGCATGTGCGGCCGGCCCTTCCCGGCGCCGCTCTGCTGGGCTGGTGGCTTGGGCTGCTGTGGCTCGCGCCCGCCCTGGGGTACTACGCGCATGCAGCGCTGCGGCCGCACTGGGCGGCGCTGGCGCTGCTGCTGCCCATGGCCTGCGGGCTGTTCTTCGCGCTGCGCTGGGACGTGGCGCACAGCCCCTGGCGCGCGCGCATGGCGCCTGCCGCCGCGCCTGCGCACGACGCGCATGCCCGCCACGCGGTAAGGGCCTGGCGCGGCTGCGCGCTGGGCCTGGCCGCAGGCCTGGCCGGCAGCGCGCTGCTGGCCGGTCTGGTGACGGCCACCGGCACGGACACGGCTGCCCCGCTGGCGCTGCTGCAGCAATGCGCGCTGGCAGTGGCTATGGCACTGGTCTGGATCTGGCCGCGCCAGGGCGCGCACGCCGCGCGCGCGCCCCAGGACGCCATCAGCCAGTGGCTGCTGCTGGGCGCGGCGCTCGGGGCGGCGCTGGGCGTGGGCGCCATCGTGCTGGGTTGGCAGGCCTGGGCGCCGGCTGTGGCGTTGCTGCCGGCCTGGCTGGGCGCGGCCCCGGTGAAAGGCCAGCATGTCGCTTAGACCGCGGCTGTTCCAGACGCTGACCCTGGCCACGCTGTGCCTGGGCCTGCTGGCCGCGGCCCTGGTCTGGCAGACCCTGGCGCACGCCCGCGCGCAACAGCAGCGCCTGCTGCTGCAGACCCAGACCTATGCCTGGGAGCATTGGCAGGCGCAGCAGGTCGCCGCATTGCAGGCCCTGGCCGCGCAGCTGGCGCAAGGCCCGCAAAACACCTTGGAGCGGCGCATGCAGGCCGCCGCAAGAAGCCAGCCCGGCCTGCGCATCGACCTGTATGACGCCAACGCGCAATGGCGCGCCACCGCCGGAGGCGATCCCGATGGCGAGCCGCTGCTCGAGCCGGCGGCGCTGGCGCACGCGCTGCCCACCGAAGGCCTGCACCCGCGCTCGGCACGCGAGTATCTGTGGCTGCAGCGCGCGCGCGTCGGGTCACTGGTGCTGGTGCTGGGCCAGGACGCCGCGGCGGTGCTGCCCACGCTGTCACAGCGCCTGCAAGGGGAGTTCCACCTGCTCAACATGCGCGGCAACACCGTGACCGGCACGCCGCGCGACGACCGCCTGTTTGCCCAGGTCGTCGTGCCGCCACGCGAGAGCCAGGTGCTGACGCTCGCCGCCAATGATCCGCGGCTGGACGCAAGGCCCGCGCTGCAGCTGATCAGCCAGCCACTGATCGGCGCCAGCGCCAGCGTGATCGGCAATCTGGTCTGGAGCCGGCCATTGCCGGCCGATGCGCCGCTGGAGCCACAGTTCCTGCAGCGGGCGGGCACGCAAATCATGGCCGTGCTGGTGCTGGTCAGCGCCGGCCTGTGGCTGTTGCTGCGCCATGCGCTGGAGCCGCTGGCGCGCAACATCGCGGTGCTGCAGGCGCTGGCCCGGGGCCAGACCGACGTCGCGCTGTATGCGGGTGAAGAGGATGCGCAGGACGAGTCCGGCGCCGTCGCGCGCGGGGTGTTGCAGCTGCGCTGCGAGCTGCTGAATCTGGAGACCTTGCGCCAGGAGCGCGTGCGCACGCGGCGCCAGCAGGAACGCCTGATCCGCGACCAGCTGCGCAGCCTGGCCGAAAGCCTGGATCCCGCCTCGCGCCAGGAAATCCTGCAGACCCTGGGCACGCAAGGCAGCGCCACCCCGGGCGATGCGGGCAATGGGCTGGCCGATCTGGCCGGCATTCTCGGGCGCATGTCGGGCCTGGTCAGCACCCAGCAGACGCGGCTGCTCAAGCTGCTGCGCGAAGTTCAGGCCTCGGTGCAGACCCAGGCCATGCTGGCCAGCCTGCAGCAGGAGCTCGAGATCGCGCGCGAGATGCAGCTGTCCATCCTGCCGCGCCAGACACCGAACCGGCCGGAGATCGAGATTGCCGCGACCATGATCGCGGCCAAGGAGATCGGCGGCGACTTCTACGACTACTTCGCCATTGACGACGATCACCTGGCCATCGTGATCGCCGATGTGTCGGGCAAGGGCGTGCCCGCGGCCTTCTTCATGGCGATCTCGCGCACCCTGCTCAAGAGCAACGGCCTGTTCCTGCGCACGCCCGGAGCGACCATTGCGGCGCTCAATGACCAGCTGTGCACCGAGAACGATCAGATGATGTTCGTCACCGTTTTCTATGCGGTGCTGCAGTTGTCCAGCGGCCAGTTGACCTATGTGAATGCGGGTCACAATCCGCCGCTGCTGCTGCGCCAGGGCACGGCGGAGTTTTTCCCCAAGGGCCGCAACATGGGCCTGGCAGTGCTCGAAGGCCAGCACTACCACGAAGGCACGCTGCAACTCTCGGCAGGCGACAGCCTGCTGCTGTTCACCGACGGCGTGACCGAGGCCACGGATGGCGACGACGCCTTGTTTGGCGATCCGCGGCTGCTGCAGACTGCGCAGTCGTTCCAGGCCCTGCCCGAGCGAAGCGGCGGGGCACGCCAGCTGGCCGAGCGCATCGTCGAGGAGGTGCGGCGCTTCGAAGCGGGGTCGGCCCAGGCCGATGACATCACCGTCGTCGCACTCACCTACAAGGGCAGCACGCCATGAAATCCAGCGCCTTGCATTTGCCCCTGCCACGCTTGCTGCGGCACTGGGCACTGGTCCTGTGCCTCGCGCTGGCAGGTGGCGCCCAGGCCCAGGCACCGGCGGACAAGGCCGCCACGCCGTTCACCATCGTGATGGTGCTGCCGCATGCGGCGCAGCGCACCGAAGCCGGTTTTCGGCATTATCTGGAGCAGGAGAGCGTACCGGCGCGTTACCTCGAAGTACGCTACTCGGGCAACCCGCTTGATGACGCCGCGCTGCGCGAACAGGTCGCGGCATTGGGCCCCGATCTCGTCTACGCGCTGGGCACGCCCACGTCGCTGGCGCTTGCCGGGCGCCAGGCGCAAAGCCAGGCCGACAACCCGCTGCGCAACACGCCCGTGGTGTTCACCGAGGTCGTGGACCCGGTCGGCGCGGGCCTGATCAAGAACCCGCTGCAGCCCGAACGCAACATCACCGGCGTCAGCCATGTTGCGCCCCTGGAGCTGCAACTCAACACGGTCCAGGCCTACCGGCGGTTTCGCAAGATCGGCTATCTGCACAACCCCGCAGAGCCGAACTCACAGATCATCCGGCGTGACCTGCAGGCGCAGGCCAGCCGCCAGGGGCTGCAGTTGATCGAAGCCAGCCTGCCGCTCCATGCCGACCAGAGCCCCGATGCCGCGCAGATAGAGCCTCTGGTGGCCGACATCGCGGCGCGCGGCGCTGACCTGCTCTACATCGGGCCGGTCGCGTTCCTGGCGTTCACGCACCGCGACGCCGTCATGCAAGCCGCGCTGCGCCACCGGCTGCCGACCTTCTGCACCACCGAAGGCATAGTGCGGCGCTCTGGCTGCCTGTTCGGGCTGTTTGCCAATGACACCAATGTTGGCCGCTTTGCCGGTGCGATGGCACGCCAGATCCTGGTCGACAAGAAGCCCGTCAGCGCGATTCCCGCGGCGACGCTGCAGCGCTTTTCGCTGCTGCTGAACATTCCCACGGCACAGGCGCTGGAGCTGTATCCACCGATGCTGCTGCTCAACGTGGCCGAGGTGATCCCGGCAACGCGGCCGGCGCGGCGCTGAAGCCGGCGCTGGCGCCGGCCCGGCCCGGCCCGGCCCGGCCCGGCCCGGCCCGGCCCGGCCAGGCCAGGCCAGGCCCAATTTCATCCCGATTTTTGAATTGCTTCCTTGATCGCATCCGTATAGACCTTGGACGCGGTGGTGGTGGCCTGCATGAGAATGCTCCACAGCTGAAACTCGTGCTGCAGCGTCGCCGCGTTGGCCGCGCTGGGGTCGCTGGCAACGGCGGCCATGACGCTCTTCAGCGAGGTCTCGCGGATGGAGGCGGCCTGGCCCAGCGTATTGCCTATCCAGTCCGAAGAGATGCCGGAGGAGATGCCGGAGGAGATTGCCATGGTCTATTTCCTTTCTGGCCCCACATGGGGCAAACGGCTGCCTGCGAGAGGCGGGGGGAGCGAAAAATGGGCCAGCACTTCGTGCGCGGCAAGACTGGCATCGAGCAGCGCCGCGAGTTCGCGGTAGCGCTGCGGCGCGACGCCGGCCGCCATGCTGGAGCGCGTGCGCTGCTCCAGCGCAGCCAGTTGGGCGAGTGCCTCGGCGCGCGCCTGCACGGCACTCGCGCCCCGCAGGCGCTCTTCGAGCGGGCCCAGGGCTTCGGCCTGCAGCGGCTTCACGGCATCGGGCAACAACAGTTTCATCGGCTGACCTCCAGACGTCTCGGGCTGTCGAACACCAGGTGATCGGAGGCAATCGCCGCCAGCCGCCAGCCGGCGCGCGCGCCGCCGGGCTGCAGCTTGGCGCCATCGGCCAGCACCACATAGGGGGCAGCGCCACCGACCACGCTGCGAATGCCGAACGGCAGGCCGGCTTCGGCCAGGCTCAGCCGGCGCGCCGCAGCCGCCTCCTTGACGACTTGTGTCTGCAGCACGAAAGGCACACCGCTCAGCGGCGTCTGCGCCTGGGCCAGCAGGCGTTCAAGCTGCTGGCGCTGCGCCGACGTGACTTCCACCGCCAGCACCAGCTGCTCGCCATCCCAGTGGGCCTGGCTGGCCGTCAGGCCTTGCTGGCCCAGCCAGCGCACGACTTCGGGCCCTTGCTGCGCGGCGACACGCAGGCCGTCGAGGATCTCTATGCCTTCGGGCGCACGCGCGCGCAGCTGCGCCAGCGTCTGTTGCTGCAGCTCGGGCGTCAGCACCACGCCGCGCACCTGCACCTGGCCCGCACCGACGGGCGCGAACCGCAGGCTCAGGCCCTGGGCCGTGCCGACATCGGTCAGCGCATCGAAGACTTCCTGCGCCGTGCGCACCGCCAGCCGCGGCAGCGGGCGCAGGCTGGACAGGGCCTGGGCCAGGCGGTCAAACTGCTCGGTGCTGTCGACCCAGCCGCTGACCGTGACCCCGCCCTGGGCATTGGGCTGGACCTGCATGCGCAGCGCCGGATCGGCCAGGGCAATGGCCAGGCCGGCTTCCTTGACGGCCTTTTCCTGCGCCTGCAGCGACAGCTGTTGCGCGGCGGGGCTGGCGCTGTCCACATGGGGCGGCGCCATGTGCGGGGCATGGCGCCATACGGCCCAGCCCGTGCCCAGCAGCGCCAGCGCCAGCAGCCCTGCCGCGGCGCGCGACCGCAGGCGGCGCGGCGCGGCCGCGGCGGCGCGCACGGGCGCTGGAGTCGCGACCACGGGCGCCGCGTCTTGTTCCTGCGCACTGGCCTCAGGCAGCAGGTCCCCGGGCATGGGCTGCGGCACTGCCGGCGGCGTGGCGGTCCAGGCCAGATGCGCAGCACAGATCGTGGCCTGCACCTGCCCCAGCAGCGCGGCGGCGCCCAAGGGCCGTACGGCGCCCTCGCCGGCCTGGGCCGGCTCCTGCGCAGGCCGCACCGACCAGCGTCCGCCCTGCCAGGCGACCAGCAGCGGCGCATCCGCGGGCAGTCCGCAGTCGCTGAGCAGCACGTCGCAGTCACCGTCGCTGCCGATGCGCAGCGACTCGCCCGCCGCCATCGCCACGCAGGCGCCCCGATGGCAGCCCGACAGGATGCGCAGCTCCATGTCCGCGAGCGCTTGCGCCGCCGGCGGCAGGTGGTTCATGCGGGCGTCCGGATGTCTCATGCGTTCCCCGCGCGCGCAGCAACGGCGCGCCCATGGCACAGGTTTTCGCCGCGCAATCGGCTACTCAAGCCCGCGTGCACTGCATACAATCGATAGTCGAATGGGATCCGAAAATCATCATCATCGAATGGGTAAAGTGCATGAATATCGAGACTGAGCACCGCGGCGACATCCTCATCGTGCGTCCCCTGGGGCGGCTGGACAGCAGCAATTCGCCCGAGTTCGAGCACCTGCTGTCCGGGCACCTCGATGCGGGCTGCCAACGCCTGGTGCTGGACCTCTCCCGGCTCGGCTACATCAGTTCCGCCGGCCTGCGCGTGGTGCTGCTGGCGGGCAAGAAGCTGCGCGCCAGCCAGGGCAAGATGGTACTGACGTCGCTGCAGGACATGGTGCGCGACGTGTTTGACATGAGCGGCTTTCTCGCGCTGTTTGCCGTGGCCAAGACCCTGGACGAAGGACTGGGCCAGGTCTGAGCCGGCAAGCGCGGGCCGCGCCACGGCGGCCATCACAGATCCACCCTTGCCAGCGGCTGGATGTTGATCTCCTGCGTGAGCTCCTGATAGGACAGCACGGGCAGTTCATACAGGTCCTGCTCTATCATCTTGCGCAGGTAGCGACGAATGTCCATCGAGGTCAGCAGCACTGGCCGCTGGGCGCTGGCACCGATGTCACCCACGACCTTCTTGATACTCTCCACCAGCGCCTGGCTCACCGCCGGGTCCAGCGCCAGATAGCTGCCCGCCGAGGTCTGGCGGATGGCGCCGCGCACCTCGTCCTCCACTGCCGGCGCCAGCAGATAGGCCGGCAGCAGGTTGTGCCCGGTCGAGTATTTGTTGCTGATGTGGCGCTTGAGCGTGGAACGCACGTATTCGGTCAGCAGCACCGAATCCTTTTCCTTTTGCCCCCACTCGACCAGCGCCTCGAGCACCGCGCGCAGATTGCGCACCGAAATATCCTCCGACACCAGGCGCTGCAGGATTTCGGCGATCTTCTGGATAGGCAGCACGCGCGTCGATTCCTTGACCAGGTCCGGAAAGCGGCTCTCCATGGCGCTGAGCAGGGCGCGCGTCTCCTGGATACCGATGAAGTCGGCGGCATGCTTCTTCAGCACCGAGGCCAGGTGGTAGGTCAGCAACTTGCTGGTGTCCATGAAGTCGATGCCGGCACGCGTCAGCGTATCGCGCAGCGCATCGCTGACCCACAGGGTAGGAATGTGTGGCAGGAACGGGCGATCGCGTTCGTAGTCGATCTGCAGCGCATCCAGATTGGCCTCGGTTTCCCGCACCAGCAGGTAGCCCGGGCGCACGCGTCCCTGCGACACCGGCACTTCCGACAGCAACAGGCTGTAGCTCTCGGGCGGCAGCGCAGCGTTGAAGCGCAGCTCGATGCCGGGAAACGGCACACCCAGATCGAAGTACAGCGCGCGCCGGATCTGCAGCAGCTGCGCATCGAGTCCCTGGGCATCAAAGCGGGTCTGCAGCGCCGAGGCCATGTCGATCAGCAGCGGCACCACGGGCGCGAACTCCTCGCTGCCGTCGTTCTTGGTCTTGGGCTGCCTGCCGCCCGCGGCCTGCATCGCCGGCACCTCGGTCACCTCGCCGGTCCTGGCATCGACGACGCGGCGCAGTCCGCGCATCATGACGAAGCCTATGCCCCCGACGACCAGCGCCAGCACCAGGAACACCGGCAGCGGCATGCCCGGAATGAGCCCCATGCCCAGCGCCACGGCGGCCGCGATCAGCAGCGCGCGCGGCTGGGCCAGCACCTGCGCGCCTATGTCCTTGCCGACGTTGGACGGGCCGTCGCCGGTCTGCACGCGCGTGACGATCATGCCGGCGCAGATGGCGATGAACAGCGCCGGAATCTGCGCGATCAGGCCGTCGCCAATGGTCAGCACCGAATAGGTCTTGACCGCATCGGCGGCCGTCATGCCGCGCTGCATGGTGCCGATGACGATGCCGCCCAGCAGGTTCACGGCCACGATGATCAGGCCGGCAATCGCATCGCCCTTGACGAACTTCATCGCGCCGTCCATGGCGCCATACAGCTGGCTCTCCTTCTCGACGATGCTGCGGCGGCGCTTGGCCTCCTCCATGTCGATGGTGCCGGCGCGCATGTCGCCGTCGATCGCCATCTGCTTGCCGGGCATGGCATCGAGCGAGAAGCGCGCCGCGACTTCGGCCACGCGCTCGGCGCCCTTGGTGATCACCACGAACTGCACGATGGTCAGGATCAGGAACACCACCAGGCCGACCACCAGGTTACCGCCGACGACGAAATTGCCGAAGGTGTCGATGATGTGGCCGGCATCGCCCTGCAGCAGGATCAGCCGCGTAGTGGCAATCGAAATGCCCAGCCGGAACAGCGTCGTGACCAGCAGCACCGACGGAAACGACGAGAACGCCAGCGGTGATGGCAGGTACATCGCGACCATCAGCAAGATCGCCGAGATCGTCATGTTGATGCCGATCAGCGTATCGACCAGCCAGGTCGGCAGCGGCAGGATCATCATGAAGATGACCGCGACCAGAAAGAAGGCCAGGATCAGGTCGTTGCGGCTGGTGGCCAGCTGGACCGCGCGCTGCAGACGGGAAAAGGCAACGGACTGCGACATGGGAGAGCCGTTCGACAATCAGTCGGCAGCAGGCGCTGCGCCCTGCGCCGGGACCGCGCGCATCGCGAGGTGGGCGCGCATCGCGCTCGCGGCTTCGACCGGCTGCTCCAGCGCCTGCAGCGCCTGGGCCCGCACCAGATGGAATTGCGCCCCCGTCGCGCCCAGCATCACCAGCCGCTCCAACGTCTGCAGGGCATTGCCGGGCTGGTCGGAACGCAGCTGCGCCAGCGCCAGCGACAGCAGCGTGCGCGCATCATCGGGCACCAGCAGATCGCGCGCCAGCAGCAGCACCGCAGCCTTGTCGGGCTGGCCGTGCTGCAGGTAGATATAGGCCAGCAGATCCATGAACTCAATCTGCTGGCCGTATGCCTCCAGGTCGGCCAGCGCCTCGCCGGCAGGCGCCGCGCCGGCAGGCGCAAGATCTTGGGAAGCGTGCGCCATGTTCAGCCCTGATACAGCGCGCTGCGGTATTTCTGCGCCAGCTCGCGCAGGCTCGCTTCCTTGCCCAGCAGGCGCCCGGCCCGGTTCAGCAGCCGTGCGGCGTCGGCGTCGCCCGCGCGCTCCTGCGCGCTCTGACGCAGCAGCAGTTGCACCGCGCCCAAGGCCGCAGTGAATTTCCCCGGCGCCAGCAGTTCCGGGTTTGCCAGCTGCGGGCGCAGCGCCGTGTACAGCCGGTCGTTCATCGAGTTCTGCTTGAGCAGGCTGTCGAGCTGCGTGCGCGTTCGCATGTCCGGCGGCAGAGCTTCGCCGCGCTCGGGCAGGGTGGGCATTGCTTGCGGGCGCGCATGCGTGATGCTGTCAATGCCGCGGTTGAAAACCAGGCTGTTGAAGCGGGTGTCTAACATGTGCGTCCTTCAGATGCGGAGTTCCTGCCACGGCTTGGAGATCACAGCGTTCTCCATCTGCTGCATGGGTAACCCGCAGCGCGACGCAGTTCCATGGGCGCGTGAGAATCGGCGCCCGCCCTGGGCCCCCCCGGTCGCCGCAGGCATGCAGGCACCGGCTCGGCATGCTGCAGGTGCGCGCAGTGGAACCAGATGGTGCTACCGGTTACTCAAGGTGACTGAAAGCGGCCATCGCGCCCTTCCAGCCGACCACCAGACCGTCACTTCCATCATCCAACCATGTCGCTGCCTGAAGCCGCCGATGTCCAGCTGTTGACCCAGGTCGGCTTTCTGGCCGCCGCGCGCGGCGACGCGCCGCGCGCGCTGCGCATCTTCGAAGCGCTGGCGCTGCTGCGGCCCGAACGCGCCTTTGTCTACGTCGGCTTGGCCGCGACGCTGCTCAATGCCGGACGCGCCATGGAAGCCGTGCAGCGGTTGCAAGCGGTGCGCCTGCCGCCAGGCCCCGAGACCGACATGCTCGATGCCTTCAAGGGCCTGGCGCTGCAACTGGCCGACCGCAGCGGCGAGAGCACCTATGTGCTGCGCCAGGTCGTGAACCGCGCGCGACCAGGTCGCGCCTGCGAAGGCGCGCTGCTGGCAGCGCGCTTGCTGGGCGAAGACCTCAGCCCAAGCCCCGGGCCCGAGCCCGAGCCGATTCCCGCCCTTTGATCCGGAGAACACCCATGGAAGCCATCGCCAGCCTTTCCTCCGCACGCATGGAGACGGCGTTGTCGAATGCGCCCATCGCGGCAGCGCCGAACGCCGCCGCGGTGCAGCAGTTCACTGCCTTGATGCAGGCGCCAGCACCCGAGGCCGCGAGCGCCGCGGTCCAGACCATCGGTGCGCAGGCCGCCGCCCTCGGTCCGCTGAGCATGGGCGACCGGATGCTCAACAGCATGCAGAGCGTCTCCACCGAATTCCGCGAAAACATGAGGCGCGTGTCCGACACGCTGCGCAGCGACCAGTCCCTGAATGGCCAGCAGATGGCGGGCCTGGTGATGGAGATGAACGTGGTCGGCATACAGATGCAGTTTGCGACCACGTTGACCAGCGTGCTGACGCAGAAATTCAACGAACTGACACATCTGCAATGACACTCCGACTTCCTCCGCTCCAATGGCTGCGCGGCGGGTTGCAGATGCTGGTGCTCGCCAGCTGCCTGCTGCTGGCGGCCTGCGGCGCGCGCGTGGACTTGATGGGCGCGATTGCCGAAGACGAGGCCAACGAAGTGCTGGCCGCGCTGATCAATGCCTCGATTGCCACCGAAAAGGTCGCGGGCAAGGACGGCATGGTCGGCGTGCGCGTGGCCTCGGACGATGTCGGCCGCGCGCTCGAAGTGCTGCGGGGCAAAGGACTGCCGCGCGAACGCTTTGCCGGCATGGGTCAGGTGTTCAAGAAGGAAGGCCTGATTTCCTCGCCACTGGAGGAACGCGCGCGCTACATCTATGCGCTGTCGCAGGAGCTGTCGAACACGCTGTCGAAGATCGACGGTGTGCTCGCGGCGCGCGTGCATGTGGTGCTGCCAGAACGCGGCACGGCCGGCGAAACCGGCGTGCCCTCGACGGCCGCGGTATTCATCAAGCACCAGGACGGCTACAACCTCGAGATCATCCAGCCGCAGATCCGCCGCCTGGTCACCAACAGCATTCCCAGCCTGACCGCGGAGCGGGTATCGGTGGTGTTCGTCGCCGCGCAGGCGCGCAGCGCCGCCGCCGCGCCCGAAGCCGTGGCCCAGCGGGTCTGGGGCTTCGAGGTCCCCGCGCAGACCGCACCCGGCCTGGCCCTGCTGCTGTGGTCGCTGGCGGGCCTTGCCGCCGCCGCGTTGGGCGCACTGGCCTATGGACTTTGGCGCTATCGCCAGCGCTCCACGCCGGCGTCGGCCCCGCTTGCCAGCGAGGCCGCATGAACCAAGACCACTTCGCCTTCGCCTCGGCACCGCTGCAGCGCTTCAATCTGCTGCTCAGCCTCGGGCTGCACCCCAGCCGCGCCGCGCTCTGGCTGCCGGGCTACGCCACGGCCCAGCCCTGGCTGGCGGAACCAGCGGCCAGCCGGCAATGGCACCTGCACTGGTCGGCGCTGCTGCTCGAGCGGCTGCAGGACGACAGCCGGCCGGTGCGCGAGTTGTCCCACCCCGCGACGGCGCTGGCACTGGCCGAGCCGGCACTGCAGCAGGCCGTGGCGCGCCACGCCGGGCTGTTGCTGCTGGGCGCCCACCTGCGCCGGCGCATTGCGCGCCGCGAAGTCTGCGCCGCGCAGCAGGTCATGGGCCGCGCTGCCTGGGATTGGATCTGCGGCCAGGGCGCGGCGCTGCACCCGGGACTGGACGCGCCCCAGCCCTGGCTGGCCCAGGGGCTGGTCGCGGGTGCCGACCAGCTGGGCACGGGCCTGCTGGCCCAGAGCTGGCATGACGCGCCCGCGCCGCTGCGCCGCCGCGCCGACTGGAAGCTGCCGCTCGATGCCGAATCCGACGCCTGCCGCGCCGTCAGCGGCTTGACGCCGCCGCAGGCCTGCAGCCTGTGCCTGCAGACCCTGAAATTCCTGGAGCCCGCATGGCTTTCCTCCTTCCCCACGATCCACTGACGCCGCAGCGCCGGCTGCAGGCGCGCATCGCGCCCGGCACGCGGGTACTGCGCGCCGCGGAAGTTGCCGCCTGGGGCCAGGCCGAAGCGCTGGTCGCGGCGGCCCAGGTCCAGGCCGAGGCGATCATGTCCGGAGCCCAGGCGGCCTACGACCAGGAGTGCGCGCGCGGCCATGCCGAGGGCATGGCACAAGCGCAGTTGGCCCAGGCCGAAAAAATGATGGAAACCGTGGGCCGCACGGTCGAGTACTTCGCCCAGGTCGAAGCCGAAATGGTGACGCTGGTGATGAGCGCAGTGCGCAAGATCATCGACGACTACAGCGATTGCGACCGCGTGCTGATCGTCGTCAGGAATGCGCTGTCGGTGGTGCGCAACCAGAAGCAGATGACGCTGCGCCTGCACCCGCAGCAAGTCGAGGTGGTGCGCGCGCGCATCAACGAGCTGCTGTCGGCCTATCCGGGCGTGGGCTATCTCGACATCATTGCCGATGGCCGGCTGGGCCCGCACGCCTGCATACTGGAAAGCGAGATCGGACTGGTCGAGGCCAGCATCGAAGGCCAGATCGCGGCCCTCGAGAAAGCCTTCCAGAAAGTGCTGGGCAGCCGCGTATGAATACCAGCACCCGCCCCGGCCTGCGCGCGCTGCGCCAGTTCGACTACATCACCGAGATGATGCAGCTGGCGCTCGACGACGCGCCCATGCTGCAGATCAAGGGGCGCGTGACCCAGGTGGTCGGCACCATCATCCGCGCCGTGGTGCCCACGGTGAAGATCGGTGAGGTCTGCGTGCTGCGCAACCCCGGCGAGGACTTCGAGATGAAGGCCGAGGTCGTGGGCTTTGCACGCGATGCGGCGCTGCTCACGCCCATCGGCGACATGTATGGCATTTCCGCGGCCACCGAAGTCGTTCCCACCGGCCGCGCCCACCTGGTGCCGGTGGGCTTCGGCCTGCTCGGCCGGGTGCTCGACGGCCTGGGCCGGCCGCTTGACGCAGCCGAGCGCGGCCCGCTCGAGGCCAGCAAGTTCTACCCGGTGTTTGCCGATGCACCCGACCCGCTCAAACGGCGCATCATCGACCAGCCGCTGGAGCTGGGCGTGCGCGCGCTGGACGCGGTGCTGACCTGCGGCGAAGGCCAGCGCATGGGCATCTTCGCGGCCGCGGGCGGCGGCAAGTCGACGCTGATGGGCATGCTGGTCAAGGGCGCCGACGTCGATGTGACCGTGGTTGCGCTGATCGGCGAGCGCGGCCGCGAAGTGCGCGAGTTTCTCGAGAACGAACTCGGCGAGCAAGGCCGCAAGAAAAGCGTGATCGTCTGCGCCACCAGCGACAAATCGTCGATGGAACGCGCCAAGGCCGCCTATGTGGCGACGGCGATTGCCGAGTACTTCCGCGACCAGGGCAAGAAAGTGCTGTTCCTCATGGATTCGGTCACGCGGTTCGCGCGCGCCCAGCGCGAGATCGGCCTGGCCGCGGGCGAGCCGCCGACGCGCCGCGGCTATCCGCCCTCGGTGTTCGCCACGCTGCCCAAGCTGATGGAGCGCGCCGGCATGAACGACAAGGGCTCGATCACCGCGCTTTACACGGTGCTGGTCGAAGGCGACGACATGACCGAGCCGATCGCCGATGAAACGCGCTCGATTCTCGACGGCCACATCGTGCTGTCGCGCAAGCTCGCCGCAGCCAACCACTATCCGGCCATCGATGTGCTGGCCTCGGCCTCGCGCGTGATGAACGCCGTGGTCACGCCCGAACACCGGCAGATGGCCGGGCGCCTGCGCGAACTCATGGCCAAGTACGAGGAGGTCGACCTGCTGGTCAAGATCGGCGAGTACCAGCGCGGCGGCGACCCGACCACCGACGAAGCCATAGACAAGATGGACGCCATCCGCAACTTTCTCAAACAGCGCACGCATGAAGGCTCGAGCCTGGCCCAGACCCTGGCGGCGCTGGAAAAACTGGTGGGAGCCGCGCGATGAAGATGCTGCGTGACCTGCTGGCCATCAAGCGCTTTCGCGAGGGCCAGGCCGAGGCCGCGATGCGCGAGCAGCGCCAGGCCCTGCTGCAGGCCCAGCAGGAGCGCATCGACGCCGAAGCCCGGCTGGCACAGCTGCTGGCGGAAGGCGCGCTCGCCGAGCAGCGCCTCTACGAAGATCTGTGCGCCCGCGTGGTGCGGCTGCGCGAGATCCAACAGGTATACCAGGCGGTGGCTGCGCTGCGCCAGCGCGAGCAGCAGCAGCAGCACGCACTGGACGCCGCGCAGCACCGGCTCGCGCAGGCGCAGCAGCACTTCGAGCAGGCGCGCGGCCGGCACCAGGAAGCCGCGCGCCAGACCTCCAAGTTCATTGATCTGGCCGGCCGCTTTGCCTCGCTCGAAGCGCTCGAATGCGAACGCCGCGAAGACCTTGAAATGGAAGAGGCGGCAAGCGTCGTGCGCGAACGCGAAGAATGGAATACCAGCGACGGAGACACCGACTGATGCGCAGCGAACGATCCCTTCATCTCGACGTCGGCGTGCCCTCGGGCAATGCCTCTGGCATGCCCGGCGATACGCTGGGCCAGTCCGATGCGCGCAGCCAGCAGGAGCTGGCCGAGCAGGGCCGCAATCTGCGCGAACTGCTGGCGCAACAACGCCAGGCCGCAGCCGAGGCCAGCGCGCAAGCCCCGGCCGTGGCCAGCCCGTTCGAACTTTTTCAAGTCACGCCCGCCAGCCCGGCGCCGGCGCCGGCGCCGGTCGCGGCCGCGCTGTCGCAGGCCCTGGAGCAGATGGCCAGCCGCCTGCTGGTGGGCGACGGCAGCCAGGGCCGGCGCGGCGTGCAGATCGCACTGGACGACGCGCAGCTGCCCGGCGTGGTGGTCGATGTCTTCGAGGAGTCGGGCCGGCTGGTGGCGCGCTTCACCTGCCGTGACGAAGGCGCGCGCGAACGCCTGTGCGCGGGCGCGCGCTGGTTCGCCGAGGGCCTGGCGCTGCGCCTGCAGCGCGACAGCCGCGTCGAAGTGCAAACCGATGATCCCGAGGACAGCTGCCTGCTGCAGGCCGATGCCGACCGCTGATCTTCGCCTTGCCACAACTTAGATGTCCACTTCCCTTTCCGCCCCGGCCCCCTGGAAACCGCCACCGCTGTCAGGCAACGAGGCCCAGGCGCGCACGACGATTGCCCAGCGGGCCGGCGCCATCTTGCTGCAGGCTGCCGGCACGCGCTGGCTGGCCAGCCTGCGCCCGGTCATCGAGGCACCATGGCCGCGCCTGGCGCACGACAGCGTGACGGCCTTTGAATGGGCCGGCGCACAGTGGCAGCTGCAGTTGCCGCAGGCCGCAGCCCAACAGCTGCTGTCGGCGCTGCTGGGCGGCGCCGCGCTGCCGCCGCTGCCGCAGGAGATGCAGGCCGGCGCGCTGGCCGCGGCGCTCGACGAGGTGTTGGGCCACCTTGAACGCCTGGGCCGCGGCGCGCCCCAGGCCATGCCGCTGGTCAGCGCCCAGCCACGCGCGCCCCTGCCGCATGTCTTGGCGCTGCAGCTCGACGCGCAGCAAGGTCGGCAGGCAATTGCCGGCGTGCTGCGCACCGACGGCCTGGGCCTGCTGCTGCTGGCCGGCTTGGTCGCCACGCGGCCGCCGCAGATCAGCCCGCTGACCGGTGAAACACTGCCGCTGAGCCTGTATCTGGATATCGGCTACGCCACGCTAGGCGTCGAGGAACTGCAGCAGTTGGGCCCGGGCGACATGCTGCCCATGGAGCGCAGCTTCGTCAGCGCCGAACGCGTGCTGTGGCTGCAGGCGCCGGGCGCAGGCGGGCTGCATGTGCGGTTTCCCGAGGCGGCCTATGCCGAGGCGGCCTGTGCCGGGGCGGCCGGTGCCGCGCCCGCCCCCTTCCTCACCGTTGTCCAGTCCTGGAGCCATGTCATGCCCGCCACAGACCCCTCCCCCGTCGCAGCCGCCAGCTTCGACGCCATCCCGGTGCGCCTGTCCTTTGACCTGGGTGAGATCCATCTGACCCTGGCCGAGTTGCGCGCGCTGCAGCCCGGCCAGACCATCCGCCTGGGTCATCCGGTGGCCAGTGCGGTGCGCATCCGCGCCAACGGTGCGCTGATCGGCGAAGGCGAGCTGATCGAGATCGACGGTCTGCTGGGGGTGTCGGTCAGCCAGCTGTTTGCCACCTGCGCGAAGTCCCCGGCATGACCAGCTTCGATCCGATCACGCTGGCGCTGATGCTGGCGCTGCTGGCGATGCTGCCCACGCTGGTGGTCGTCACCACGTCTTTTCTGAAGATCGCGGTGGTCATGGCGCTGCTGCGCAATGCGCTGGGCGTGCAGCAGATGCCGCCCAATCTGGCGCTGTACGGCATGGCGCTGATCCTGTCGGTGTACGTCATGGCGCCGGTCGGCGCGCACATGTTCGAGCGGCTCGAGGCCCAGCCCGAGGCGCTCAAGAGCATTCCCGCAATGGTCAGCGGCGTGCGCGAGGGCGCCGAGCCGCTGCGCGACTTCATGCTCAAGAACAGCCGCATCGAACAGCGCGACTTCTTCGTACGCACCGCCCAGCGCATGTGGGGCCCGCGCCTGTCCGAAGGCATCAGCGAGCGCGACTTCATCGTTCTGATGCCGGCCTTCGTGGTCTCGGAGCTCACGGCGGCGTTCCAGATCGGCTTTCTGATCTACCTGCCCTTCGTGGTGATCGACCTGATCGTCTCCAACATCCTGCTGGCCATGGGGATGATGATGGTCTCGCCGGTCACCATTTCACTGCCGCTCAAGCTGTTCCTGTTCGTGATGGTCGATGGCTGGTCGCGCCTGATCCAGGGACTGGTGCTGACCTACGCTTAAGGATCCTCACATGCAAGCCGTCGACGTCGTTTCCTATTTCACCCAGGCACTGTACCTGGTGCTCTGGCTGTCGCTGCCGCCGATCATCGTCGGCTCGGTGGTCGGCACGCTGTTCTCGCTGTTCCAGGCGCTGACGCAGATCCAGGAGCAGACCCTGTCCTTCGGCATCAAGCTGATTGCCGTGTCCGTGACCATCCTGCTCACGGCGCGCTGGGTCGGCGGCGAGATGTTCAATTTCACGGTGCAGATCTTCGACGTGCTGCCGGCGTTGGGCCGCTGAGCCTGCGCACCGTACACGGAACCCCATGGAGCTGCCCGTTACCTACGAGGAAGCCATGTCTTGGCTCAAGACGCTGGCCCTCACCCTACCGCGCCTGCTTGCCATGTTCATTGCCCTGCCGCTGTTCAACGCCCAGATCCTGCCCGGAACGCTGCGCTTTGCCGTGGCAGGCGCGCTGGGCCTGGTGATGGTGCCAGCGCTCGCGCCCATGGTCGCGGCGCCACCACCGGACCCGGGAATGCTGGCGCTGCTGATGCTCAAGGAGGCCTTCATCGGCTTCGTCATCGGCTATGTCGCAGCCATCCCGTTCTGGATCTTCGAAGCGGTTGGCTTTCTCATCGACAACCAGCGGGGCGCCAGCATTGCCGCCACGCTCAACCCGCTCACCGGCAATGACTCGTCGCCGCTGGGCATTCTGTTCAACCAGGCCTTCATCGTCTTTTTCCTGATCAGCGGCGGCTTCACGCTGCTGCTGGGAACGGTCTACGACAGCTTCGCGCTCTGGAATCCGTTGCAATGGACGCCAGAGCTGCGTCCCGAATCGGTGCCGGTGCTGCTGGAGCAGCTCAGCCGTCTGGTGCGCATGGCGCTGCTGCTGGCCGCGCCGGCGATGGTGGCGATGTTCCTGGCCGAGTTCGGCCTGGCGCTGGTCAGCCGCTTCGCGCCGCAGTTGCAGGTGTTCTTCATGGCCATGCCGATCAAGAGCGCGCTGGCCATGCTGGTGCTGATGCTCTATGCGTCCTCGCTGTTCGATTACGCCACGGACCATGTACTGGCCGTTGGCGAGATCCTGCCCTGGCTGCGCGACCAATGGGGGCCGGGCGGCTGAGCGCCCGGAACAGCCATGAGCGAAAAGACCGAACAGCCCACCGCCAAGCGCCTGCGCGACTCGCGCAAGAAGGGCGACGTCGCCTACAGCAAGGACTTCACCCAGACCCTGCTGATCCTGTCCATCTTCGGCTACCTGCTGGGCAACAGCGCGCACATTATTCAGACCCTGGGCGAGATGATCCTGCTGCCCGGCACGCTGCTGCGGCTGAACTTCCAGGACGCGGCCGAGACGCTGGTGATGGAACTGCTGACCAGCGCCGCCTGGGTGGTGCTGCCGTTTGTCGCCATCGTGCTGGGCCTGGGTATGTTTGCCGATGCGCTGCAGGTCGGCGTTCTGTTCGCGTTCGAGAAGCTCAAGCCCTCGGGCAAGAAGCTCAACATGCTGAGCAACGCGAAGAACATCTTCTCGAAGAAGAACTTCGTCGAGTTCCTCAAATCCTGCCTGAAGATCGGCATTCTCTCGGCGCTGCTGGCCGCGCTGATACGCGATGCAATGCCGATATTGACCAGCATTGCGCAAGCCGGCCTGGCCGGCCTGGGCCAGGCCGTGGCCTCGCTGCTCAAGACCATGCTGGTGTACATCGGCCTGGCCTACAGCGTGATCGCGCTGGCCGACTTCGTCTGGCAGCGCATGCAATACCGCAAGGGCCTGATGATGTCCAAGGACGAGATCAAGCAGGAGTTCAAGCAGATGGAGGGCGACCCGCACATCAAGCAGCAGCGCAAGCAGCTGCGCCAGGCAATGCAAAACAGCAGCGCGGTGCAGAGCGCGCGCAAGGCCACCGTGGTCGTGACCAACCCGACCCACCTGGCGGTCGCGCTGCGCTACGACGAAGAGGAAACGCCGCTGCCGCTGATCCTGGCCATGGGCGAGGGCACGCTGGCCCAGCAGATGATGGACGCGGCGCGCGAAGCGGGCGTGCCCGTTATGCAGAACATCCCGCTGGCGCGGGCCCTGACGGCCCAGGGAGAAGCCGGCCAATACATTCCCTCCGAGCTGGTCGAGCCGGTCGCCGAATTGCTGCGGCTGCTGCAGCAGTTCAACCAGCAGCCCCCGCCCTGAAAGCCGCGCATGTCCACTACCATCGCCCCCGCTGCCAATGTCGCCTTGCTGCACCGCTACGCGGCGCACCACGGCGCCGACATCGAGCCCGATGCCATCAGCCTGCAATTGCTGGTCGACGGCCACTACCCGCTGCGATTGCAGGCCATGCACGGCGACGGCATCATGGTTGCCGCCCAGCTGCGGCCACTGCCGCTGCCCGGGCCGGCGCGCGACGACCTGCTCCAGGCCTTTGCGCGCCTGGCCTGCGGCACCCTGAAGGCGCAGCCCACGACCTGCAGCGTCGATGCACGCGAGCGCGCCGTATGGCTGCAACTGCCGGCGCACGCGCAGTCGCTGCAACACATAGACGAGGCCATAGGCACCTTTGTCGACTCGCTGGCGTTCTGGTCCGAAGCCAGCCTTTGCCTCTGATACGGCCGTTGCGGAGTTTCCTGTCCATGCCCATGTCGCCCATGCCCCTCATGCCCCCTGGTAGTGCTGTTCTGAGAGCCACTCGCGCGCTGGCCTGCGCCGGCATGCTCGCCGCCGGCTGGACCTCGGTGCAGGCCGCGCCCTGGACCGAGGCCGCCTACAGCTACTATGCCGACAACACCAGCCTGGCCCAGGTGCTGGGCGACTTCGCCAGCAGCTTCAGCCTGTCGCTGGACATGTCGCCGCAGGTCACGGGCAAGGTGCAAGGCAAATTCAACAGCGCCAGCCCGACGGAATTCATCGATCGCCTGGCCAGCGTCTATGGCCTGACCTGGTTCACCCACGCAGGCACACTGTATGTGGGCCGCACGACCGAAGTCGCCACGCGCAGCATCAGCGCCGGTGGCGGCAATATCGCCACCATGCGCCAGGCGCTGCAAAGCCTGGGCGTGCTCGACACACGCTTTGGCTGGGGCGAGCTGCCGGAACAGGGCATTGCGCTGGTCTCGGGGCCCGCGCCCTATGTCGCACTGATCGAGCGCACGCTGGCCCAGCTGCCGCTGATGGCCGGCGGCCAGCAGGTCGCGGTGTTCCGCCTCAAGCACGCGTCGGTCGACGACCGCACCATTCTCTACCGTGACCGCCAGATCACCACGCCGGGCCTGGCCCAGGTGCTGCGCAATCTGATCGGCGGTCAGTCAGGCGGCGCCGGCGTCAACAACGCGCTGATCTCCTCGGTCGCGCCGGGCCAGAGCCTGGCCGGCATGACCAGCGCAGCCAACACCGCAGGTATGCGCTTCGACCCGCACAGCTCCGGCCTGCCCAACGGCCCGTTTGCCTCGGCCAACGGCACGGCCAACGCCACGGGCACCCAGACCGGCGCGCCGCCAGGCGGCGGCGCCCAACAGAACCTGGCCGCGGCTGCGGGCATGCGCCGGCTCGCGCCTTCCATCCAGGCCGACTCGCGCCTCAATGCCATCATCGTGCAGGACACGGCCGAACGCATGCCGCTGTACCGCAGCCTGATCGAGCAGCTCGACATCCCCTCGCCGCTGATCGAGATCGAGGCCATGATCATCGACATCAACTCCTCGCGCCTGGACGAGCTGGGCATTGCCTGGAGCGCACGCCGCGGCGGCAGCGTTGCCGGCTTCGGCTCGATGGCCACCAAGGGCGATGGCAACGATCTGGTGCTGGGCGCGGTCGCGCGCGGCGCTTCGGTCGATCCCACAAGCCTGGTGGTGAGCTCGGGCAATTTCCTGATCAACCGCATCCGCGCGCTCGAAGGTACGGGCGAAGCCAACATCCAGTCGCGTCCGTCGATTCTCACCATCGACAACATCGGCGCCCTGCTGGATCTGTCCGAAACCTTCTATGTGCGCAGCATAGGCGAGCGCGTGGCAACCATCACCCCGATCACCGCCGGCACCACCTTGCGCGTCACGCCGCACTATGTGGAGCGCGCCGAAGGCCCGGTGATCCAGCTGGACGTGGACATCGAAGATGGCCAGATCCAGGAGACCCAGATCGATACCCTGCCCACCGTGCGCCGCAGCGTGGTCAGCACCCAGGCCATCGTCGGCGAAGGCCAGACACTGCTGATCGGCGGCTACAAGAGCACATCGTCGACGCGCGATGTGAACAAGGTTCCGGGCCTGGGCTCGCTGCCGGTGCTGGGCCTGCTGTTCTCCAACAAGGTACAGAACCAGCAATCCCGCGAGCGCCTGTTCATGATCAAGCCACGCCTGGTGACGCTGCCCACCACGGTTGCCTCCAACCTCCAGGCCCTGCGCATCCCCGCCCCCGAAGCCCTGCCAGCGCCGGTGCCACCACCGGCCTCCATCCCCGCGCCCATCCCCCTGTCTCCCCTTCCCGCCCCAGGCACCAACGACTTCGCCCCCTGAGTCCCCTCAAGAGAAGTGTGTTCGGCAACCGGCGGATGTGATGGGCGGAGCTTGGGCGGCTGGCGGCACAGCGCCCAGTCCCGTACGCCCCCTCAAGAACAAGCATGCCCCAGCATGGAGACACCGAGCAAGGGCCGCCCCGCAGCGATGGTGTCGTCCCCCTGGGAGGAAGCCGCGAAGCGGCTCAGGGGGGGCCTAGAAATCCAATTCCACGCCCCGCGCCTGCAGCTTGACGCGCAGGGCGGCGCGCGCACGCGACAGGCGGCTGCGTACCGTGCCCACGGGCACCGTCAGCAGGGCCGCTGCCGACTCATACGACATCTCATCGACTGCGACCATCAGCAGGATGGAGCGCATGCTTTCGGGCAGATCCTCCAGCGCTGCGTTCAAATGCCGCATGCGCTCGGTCTGCTCGATGGCCTGCTCCGGCGACGGCCCATTGCAGGCCAGGTCGGACAACACCGATTCGTCGGTGAACTCATAGCGCCGGTGCGGCGCGCGCGACAGATGGTTGCGAACCAGGTTCATCGCAATGCCGTACAGCCAGGTCGACAGCTCGGATTGCCCGCGGAAGGAGCTATAGGAACGCACCGCCTCCAGAAACGCCTGCTGGGCCAGATCCTGGGCATCGCTGGAATTGCCGATGTTCTTGATGATGAACCGGTAAAGCCGGGTACCGTGCGCTGCGACCAGCGCCTGGAACAACTCATCGCGCTGCGCCATGGATTGCTCATCCAAAGCCGGCAAGGCTTCATTTTCAGCAAGTGCGTCGGACGCCAAAGCATTGGTTTCCCACATATGCACCGTTGGATCTTCAGTCATATTGGCCACCGCCCGTGTATGAATTAGGAATGTGTTTTACTCACGTAACTAATTCTTACATGCAAATCAGCTCTTGTATACACACCAATAAAGCAAACAGGGTGATACGCGCAGGTTTTACATATTCGACTGCATTGTTTCGAGGGAAACTGCGGGCATGGCAGATAATCCAGCACCGGCCTGAAAGCCGTCGCGGGCTGAAAAAAACTATACTTTCATCGTGGGTACTTGGCGCGCAATTTCAACCGGTTCTCCACCCCGTGCGGGAGGGAAATGCGCTGCACAGAGCGTGCCAACGGCACTTTTTCGTCAACGCGTGGCGGGTGTGCGCGCATGCAGCGCCAGCAACTCGGCATGCAGCCATTTCTGCGCGAGCGCCGGCGCGACAGGCGATTGTCCCTGATGCAATGCCTGGGAAAAACGCTGGCCCATGCTGGCGTCGATGCCCTCGCGCTGCTGCGCGCTGATGGCCTCTGGCGCAAGCCCCAGCACCCGGCAGGCATCGACGAAACCGGCACTCCGGCTGACGGCGCTGCACATCAGACGCGTCATGAAATCCACGCCCTCCAGGGCTTGCTGGCTGGCTTTGGCCATGGACATGGCCTGCAGCACGAGGCGAGACGCCAGCGGCTGGCCAGGCTTGGCTTCAAGGCCTAGCTCGCGCACCACCGCATCGCGGATGCCACGTGAAAACACCCGCTCCAATGCATCGGCAAAAATCGAAGTGGTATCCACCTCGAACCCAAGGTCCGCACCCAGGCGCTGCGTCACCATGGTGCCGCTTGCCCATACGGTCCACATCGAACCGTCATGCACCACCTGCACGGTTTCGCCGTCGCCGGCCACCTGTCGAAATGAATCCAGCGGAACGGCGATGGACCCGGGCTGCAAAAGAGTAGTAGTAGTAGTCACAGCAACAAAGGCCTCTTGGTTCATTAGGTAAATTTTATTCTTAGTAACCGTAACGCGGCAGAAGTTCCTAATCAAATACTGCCACACTGCCAATCACTGCAAATAACTAAAAGATAACCGGCATAGCCTCGGTACATCAGTATAAACAGCTAACTGATATCCATTATCCATCTCATGGAATCACTGAAAACAGCTAATTGATATCCATTATATGCCTCACAAAATCACTGAAAACAATTAACTGATATCCGTGATGCCTCTCGTATCATGAAAAACAAAAGAAACCATACAAACGGCAAATTTCATACGCTAGGCTCATTCACCGCCAAGCATTACCGCATGCAGCGCAAGGTTACGGATGCATCGTGATCCTAGGGCTTTGCGCCGCGCGGCTGACAGGAAACATCACCGGCTCATCTGGAAAGAACGAAAGCCGGCGGCGCTTGCGCTGCCGCGGCCGGCGTTCCCAGATCGCCACAGCCTGGGGTGCGCCAGCACTTAGCCATGGCGCATCCACCCTGAGGTCGGCAATAATCCGCAGCGGAGGTGTTAGTGGTGACCATTTCTCTCGCAACCGGGCTCGACTTTGAAGACATGTTCGATCTCGCCCCTGTATCCCTGTGGATGGAGGATTACAGTGGACTCAAGCAATTGTTCGACCGGTGGCGTGCCGACGGTGTAAGAGACCTGCTCGCCTATCTGCGCGAAGATCCCGAACGCCTCAAGCGCTGCAGCCAGTCCTACAAGGTGCTGCGCGTCAACCAATACACCCTGGACCTGTTCAAGGCTGCCGACCAGCAGACCCTGCAGGACCGGTTGCATGAGGTCTTCCGCGGCGACATGCTCGACAGCATCCTGGTGGAATTGCTCGCGCTTTGGAATGGTGAGCAAGGCTTCGAGACCCGCTCGGTGAATTACGCGCTCGACGGCCGGCGCCTCGATGTCCAGGTTCGCGCCCGCGTGTTGCCGGGCTATGAGGACAGCTGGAGCCGGGTTCTGGTCTCGCTGGAAGACGTCACGGCCGAAGTCCAGGGCACGGAACGCCTGCGCCGCAGCGAGCAATATGCACGCGACCTGTTCGAGCATTCCCCGGTCTCGCTGTGGGTCGAGGACTTCAGCGAGGTCAAGCGCCTGCTCGATGAGGTGCGCTCGCGCGGCATCACCGATTTCCGCACCTTCCTCAAGGTGCATCCGGAATTCGTCACGCGCTGCATGCAGGAGATCCGGGTGATCGACGTCAACCGGCAGACGCTGGAGATGTTTGGCGCGAACAGCAAGCCCGATCTGCTGCACAACCTGTCGCGGGTCTTTCGCGGCGAGATGTACGACTCGTTTGCCGAGCAGTTGCTCGACCTCTGGGACGGCAAGCTGGTGCAGCAGCGCGAGGTGGTGAACTATTCGCTCAACGGCGAGGTGCTGCACATCCATCTCGAGTTCTCGATCAACAGCCTCGCGGACAACTGGGAGCTGGTGCTGCTGTCTCTGGTCGACATCACGGCGCGCAAGAAGGCCGAAGCCTATCTCGAGTACCTGGGCAAGCACGATGTGCTGACCCAGCTGCGCAACCGCGCCTTCTACATGGAGGAACTCAACCGCCTGTCGCGCAAGGGCCCGTGGCCACTGGCCGTGGTCGCCATCGACATGAACGGCCTGAAAGCCGTCAACGACGAGCATGGACATGCCGCGGGCGATGCCATGCTGCGCCGGCTGGGCGAAGTGCTGAGCAAGGCCGTGGACGATCCGGCCTGCGTGGCGCGCATCGGTGGCGACGAGTTCATCGTGCTGCTGCCGGCCACCGACGAGCGCGGCGCGCAGGCCATGGTGGAACGCATCGTGTCGCTGCTCGAGCTCAACAACCAGTTCTATCCCGGCCATACCATTCATCTGGCGATGGGGCATGCAGTCGGTCAGGAAGGCGCCTCCATGGAAGCCGTGGTGCATCGCGCCGACCAGTCGATGTATGCCGACAAGCTGCGCTTCTACGAGGCCAAGGAGCATGACCGGCGCTCGAGTTCGGCGCTAAGCTGAAGCCGAGCACTGTCAGTGCGGCCTGACGCGGGCACGGCGCCCAGGCCTGCCTGGTCCTGCTGCGGCCTTGCCTAGAGTGGAACGGCAACCTCAAAGGAGTACCGTATGTCCACAGACAAGCAGCAGCCCGGCCAGGGAAAGGTCGAGAACGACCACAACCAGCAAGGCAAGCAGGAGCCGACGCAAAAGAACGAGGGCCAGCGCACGCCGGAAAGCCGCAACGACCGTGAATCACAGATCGGCAGCGGCAATCAGAACCAATCGCGCCAGAACAGCGGTGGCGGCACCGGCCGCGGCGCGGGCTGACGCCTCTCGCAGCGCAGGGCGTCACACGCCCTGCGGGTCGATCCGGCCGATCAGCGCCGGGCGCCGCGCTCGCTGGGGCCGTTGCTGTCGGACAGCACTTCCGACGGCGGCTTGATATCGCCGCTGTCTCCCCCCTCGGCCTCCCAGGTACCGCCATCGCGCGCCGTGTTGCCACGCGGGTGGCCCATGTCGGTGCCATCATCGAAATTCAACGGGCCGTCCTGCGGCAGGTCGTCGAAGCGGTGGGCCGAGGCCTCATCGAGCGAGTCGGCCACATCCGTTTCCGCGCTCAGGCGGTCATTGATGTCATCGCCTTCGGGCAGTTCGGCGTTGGGATCGTCGCTGCGGTCGAGACGGGGTTCCTGATTGGGCGTGGTGTTGGGTGTGCGCATGGCGTATCTCCGGTTCCGGCTTGGCCTGGATGGCCAGCACTTGTGCCAAGCGTGATGGCCCGGGCGCAACTCCCGGGTCGGTGCAGCGCTCCCCAGCAAGTAGGAACTATCTGATCCGCGGCACGCCTGCCTGCGCTCACTTCTCCTGGTACTTTTCCACTTTCTTGGCTTCCAGCGTATAGCCGCTGACGCCCATCTCCGAATTCCGACGCGAACGGCCCATGGTGCCGCTGATCCACACCGCGCTCATGGTCCGGAAGCCCTTGGCCGGCGGGTCGGATTTCACATGGATGATCTGGTTGGCGGGCGGCGGCGGCGAGTGGATGCAGGCGCCCAGGTAGGGCACCAGCAGGAACTCGCGCAACGCCTTCTCGTCGCCTTCGAGCGGCACGACGAAGCCCGGGATCTTCACCGCCTTGCCGTCCAGGGCAGCCACCGTGGGCGCATCGTCCCAGACCTTGCGCATGCGGTCGTAGAGCTCCTTCGCGCGTGGATCGGAATCCGGCAGCTCGGCCAGTTTCTGCAGATCGGTGAAGGATTTCATCGGGTCCCAGCCGCGCGGCACCAGCGCCTCCCAGCTGATCTTGTTGAACGTCGCGGCCTGCAGCCAGGGTGCGGCGCCCAGGCAGCCGGCGGCCGCCAGACCTTGCAGCAGCCGGCGCCGGGAATGGGGGGCGGAAAGTATGGTCATTGCGTCAAATCCTTGGAGACAGGCCATCGGCCAGCGACAGCCGGTAGGCGCGCCAGGCCGGCAGCAGGCTGGCCAGCCAGCCGGCAACCAGCAGCCCGGCCAGCAGCAGCCATTGCAAAGCGGTAGTTTGCCCCAGATGCAGCGTCAGGCCAAAGCTTGCCTGCAACCAGGGGTTGAGCGCCAGACCGCAGGCCAGCAGGGCCAGGATGCCGGCACCGATACCGGCCAGCGTCAGCACGCTGCCTTCAAGCGCCAGCAGCGCCAGCACCTGCCACGGGCCGGCGCCCACGGTGCGCAGCACCGCGAGCTCGCGCCGGCGCTCGTTCAGGCCGGCCAGGATCACCGACATCAGACCGGCCATGCTGACCAGGGCCACGAGGCCCGACATCAGCAGCAGCGCTTTTTCGCCCGTGCCCACCACGTCCCACAGTTCATCGAGGGCAACGCCCGGCAGGATCGACATCAGCGCCTCGTCGCCAAAGCGGTTGACCTGGCGCTGCACCGAGAACACCGCTGCGCGGTTGTGCAGGCCGACCAGCGCCGCCGTGACGCTGCGCGGCGTGAGATCCTTGGCGCGCGCCGCGTCGGCGTCGATCTTCATGCCTGGCAGCGGCGCCCCCGCCACCCAGTCGACATGGATGGCCTGCATGGCTTCCAGGCTGATGTGCGCGGTGCGATCGACGGGCGTGCCGGTGCGCGCCAGGATGCCGCTGATGGTGAACGGCTTGTCCGAATGGTCGGCCCCCAGCTGGATCTCGCCCGTGCCATGCGCCAGCGTGATGCGCTGGCCCAGGCGGTAGCCCAACTTGTCCGCCAGCTCGGCGCCGATCACCACGTCATAGAGATCGCTGAAACGCTGGCCTTCGCGCAGCGCCAGCGGCTGCTGTTCACCATAGCGAAAGTGTTCGAAATACGCCGCTGTCGTGCCCAGCACGGGATAGCCGCGGTGCGAGTCGCCCAGCGACAGCGGCACCACCCAGGCCACGCCGCGCAGCTTCTCCAGCGCCTCGACGCTGCTCCAGCGGATGTTGTTGGTCGCCGCCCCCACATGGAACACCGAATACAGCAGCAGTTGCACGGAGCCGGTGCGCGCACCGACGATCAGATCGGTGCCCGACACCGCCGAGCTGAAGCTGCTGCGCAGATCGGTGCGCACGCGCTCCACGCCCAGCAGCATGAAGGTCGACAGCGCGATCGAGCAGACCGTCAGTGCCAGCGTGAAGCGCCGATTCCAGGCGCTGCGCCAGGCCAGGCCCAGCAGAAATCCGGCGTTCATGCGGTCTCCAGGCCGCGCGCGGCGCGATTGATTTGCGGCAGCGAAACCTGGCGACCGAAGCGCGGCGCAATGCGCCGGTCATGGCTCACGAACACCAGCGCGCTGCCGGCTTCGGCGCAAGCCGACAGCAGCAGGTCGAGAAATACATCGCGGCGGTCTTCATCGAGCGCCGATGTCGGCTCGTCAGCCACCACCAGGCCCGGCTGGCCGATCAGCGCGCGCGCCGCGGCCACGCGCTGCTGCTGGCCCACCGACAGCATGTGCGCGGGCTTGTCCGCGACCGCGGCATCCAGCCCCATGCCGCTGAGCCAGTGCTGGCCTTCGGCGCGCAGCGAACGCGCGCTGCGCGCCGCGGCATCGCGCCGGCGCGGGGAAAAACGGCAGGGCAGCAGCACATTGTCCAGCGCGCTGAGATAGGGCAGCAGATTGAACTGCTGGAAGATATAGCCCACATGGTCGACGCGGTGCCGGTCGCGGGCGCTGGCGCCCAGATCGCCCCAATGCACGCCGTCCAGCGCCACCCGGCCCGATTGCGGCAGCAGCACGCCGGCCAGCAGCGACAGCAGCGTGCTCTTGCCGCAGCCGCTGGGCCCATGCAGGAACACGGTTTCACCAGCCGCGACCTGCAGCGCGGCAATGTCCAGGCAGTCCTGGGCGCTGCCCGGCCAGGCAAAGCGCAGGTCCTGCACATCGAGCAGGCGGGCGGCCATGGCGCTGCTCAACGGCCCAAGCCCAGCCGCGCGGCGCCGGGCTTGAGGCGCTGCTTGAACTGACCCTGGGGCGCGGCCACCTGGGCATCTATGCTGCGCAGCCGCGGGTAGGCGGCAAAGAGCTTGACGTCGATATGCCGCGCCGCATCGGCCTGGGCGCAGCTGAACACCATGTCCACGGCGATATCGGCATGCCCGTCATCACCGTCGCCCTGCGCCGCACCCAGGCCCAGGGCCGCCGATGCGAGATCGACCTTGGCAAGCTTGCAGCCGGCGGCGGCATCGGGCTGGAACAGCTGATCGGCGGCTTTCAGGCGCGCGACCATGTCGGCCACCTGCTTGCGCTCGGCAGCGCTGCGCGGCGCACGTTCGAAGCCGAGAAAGCTGTCCAGTGGCGACTCCAGCGTCAGCGTGATGGACTTCGCGTCCACCGCGACGTCCAGCGTCATGTGGCCATGGGTATGGGCGTGCTGGTGCGCATGCTGATGTGCATGCTGGTGTGCGGCGGCGGGCAGCGTGGCGGCCAGGGCCAGGGCGCAGCCAAGGGCGCGCGCGGGCAGCAAGAAGGGTTTGAACATGCTCAACTCCGGGTCATGACAACAAGCCGGGCGCGGCGGCAAGCCCCCGCCCGGACTGAGAACCAATGTTATAGCATCACAGCCATCGATGCCGCTGCGCGGCAGCTACCGACGTGCCGTGGACCACTGCACGACCAGCACGCTGGCCAGCGCGAGCACCAGCCCGCACAGCGCCAGGCCGGTGATGGACTGCGACAGCAGCGCCCAGCCCAGCACCACGGCAGTCAGCGGGCTCAGCAGGCCCAGGGAAGCGACGGCCACCGTCGGCAACCGGGCCACGCCGCGGAACCACAGCGCATAGGCCAGCAGGGCGCCGGCCAGGCTCAGATAGGCATAGGCCGTCCATTGCAGCGGCGTCAATGGCGGCAGCGGTGCATCGGCCAGCCAGGCGACGGGCGCCAGCATCAAGCCGCCCAGCGTCAGCTGCCAGCCCGTGAGCGGCAACACTGCAAGAGGCAGGCGCCAGCGGCGCGTGAGCCACACGCCCGTCGCCATGCACGCCGCGCCCAGCAAGGCCGCGGCGATACCCACGGGCTCGAACACCGTCTGCGGCGACAGCAGCAGCGCGGCCAGCCCCAGCACGCCGGCCACCGCGGCCCAGAGCGCGACTTGCGCCGGCGCGCGCCGGTCCACGGCCCAGGCCAGCAGCATCACCAGCAGGGGCTGGATTGCCCCCAGCACCGCAGCCAGGCCGCCGGGCAAGCGGTAGGCGGCAACGAACAACAGCGCCTGAAACACGCCGATATTGAGCGCGCTCAGCAGCACCAGCCGCCACCAGTCGCGCCGCGGCGGCAGCACCCGCGTGAACAGCAGCAACAGCAGGCCCGCGGGCAGGACGCGGATTAGCGCCGCGGTGAAAGGCCGGTCGGGCGGCAGGATTTCCGAGGCCACGATATAGGTCGAGCCCCAGATCGCGGGAGCGAGTGCGGTCAGCAGAACGTCGCGCCAATGGCGCAGGGAAGCGGTGAGGTGCATGCTAATATCTTCAACTCAAGACAAATCGATTGTGCTTGCCATTTATCTTGAGGTCAAGACATATGCCCACAAAACCCCATCCCCGTACGCCCGATGCCGTCGATGCCATCCTGGCGCAATGGCAGCGCGAGCGCCCCGACCTTGATGCCAGCCCGATGGGACCGATAGGGCGCATCAAGCGCTGCGCGGCGTTGCTGGAGCAGCAACTGGAAGCAGCCTTTGCCGCGTTGGATCTGAGCCTGTGGGAGTTCGACATGCTGGCCGCGCTGCGGCGCAGCGGCGCGCCCTACCGGCTGAGCCCGACCGAGTTGTTTTCCACGCTGATGGTGACTTCGGGCACCATGACCCACAGACTCAAGCGGCTGGAAACCCGCGGCCTGGTCGAGCGCATCGCCAACGCGCAGGACGCGCGCAGCATGCTGGTGCAGCTCACGCCCGAAGGGCTGGCCTTGATCGAACGCGCGGTCGAAGTGCATGTCGCCAACGAGCACCAGCTGCTGTCGCCACTGCCCGCCGACGCGCTGGCCGCGCTGGACGCCCATCTCTCCACCCTGCTGCTGTCACTGGAAAGCCGCAGGAATTGACAACCCCCTTGCAGGATTGCCATGCAGGCCCTTCATACGCTTGAAAACTGGCTCGAAACCCACCTGCCCGAGGTTGCCGCCGACCTGCAGCCCGGCGCTGCGCAAGCCGCGCTCCAAGGCGTCGCCAGCGCACTCGGCGTCGCGCTGCCCGAAGACTTCCAGCAGCTGTACCGCTGGCATGACGGCCAGGCCATGGCCGTCAATGCCGGGCCCTGGTATGGCCTGAACTTCCTGCCGCTGGCGCGCGTGCAAAGCGAGTGCGAGCTGTGGCGCGAGACGCTGCGGGAGATGGACACGGAGTCGTTGGCCGACCTGAATGAAGGCATGCAGTCGACGCCGCCTGGCCATGTCAGGAAGCAGTACGGCAATGCGCTGTGGATTCCGTTTGCCTATGACTGGGGCGGCAACTACCTGGGCATAGACCTCGACCCCGATACGCAGGGCACAAAGGGCCAGGTGATCAACTTCGGCCGTGATGAGGAGCGCAAGATTGCCCTCGCCCCCAGCCTGGCAGCGTTTGTCGGCTGGCTGGTGAGCGAGCTCGAGGCGGGCAACTTCCATCTGCAGCAAGAAGACGATGGTGGCCGCAGCTTCAACACCTTGCGACCGCCGACATTCCACTTTCTCGATGCGCTGGCCACGCTTTTCCCCGCGACCTGAGCCGGCGCTCAGTCCGCGCCGCGCAGCGCCGGCGGCGCGGGCCGCGGCCAGGTGGCAAAGGCCAGGCCGCCGAGTATCAGCAGCATGCCCAGCCAGTGGTAGCGATAGACCGACTCGCCCAGGAACAGGGCGCTCATGAACGCACCGAAAAGCGGCGTTAGATGGATGCTGAGGCCGGCCTGCACCGGTCCGAAGCGGCGTACCGCGGCCGCATAGAACAGCGTCGCCACCACCGAGCTGCCCAGCGCCACATAGGCCACGCCCAGCGCGGTCGTGCCATGCCACGGCGCAAAACCCTGGGTCGCGACACTCCACACGAAAACCGGCAGCAGCAGCACCGTGGCCACCAGCATCTGCATGCAGACCACGCTGATGCGATGCAGGCCGGCGGGCAGGTCACGCAGCCAGATCGAATACAGCGCAAAACTCGCCACCCCGGCCAGCACGAACAGGTCGCCGCGCGAGAACTGCAGCTGCACCAGTGCCTGCCATTCGCCACGGCTGACGATGGTCAGCACGCCGCACAGCGATACCGCCAGCCCCAGCAGTTGCCGGCTGCTGGTGCGCTCCCGGAAGAACGCCAGCGCCAGCACTGCGATCAGCACTGGAATCGCCGAATTGAACAGCAGCGCATTGGTGGCGGCGGTCGACTGCAGGCCGAGGTAGATCAGCAGATTGAACAGCACCATGCCGGTCGATGCGGTGCGCAGCAGAAACCAGCGATGGCGCCAGTAGGCGCTGGCGTCGCGGCGCATGTGGCGCCAGCAAAACGGCAGCAGGCACAGCAGCGCCAGCAGATGGCGGATGAAGACCAGCGCACCGGGAGTGATGTCATGACGGATGGCGCGGCCGACGACGAAATTGCCGGCCCACAGCAGCGGCGGCAGCATGATGGCCAGCAGCGCCAGCGGGCCCAGCGATGGCGGCGGGCTGCCGCGGCTCGATTGTGTTGCCAACGAAGATCTCCAGGAATCCGAAGGCAGGATTGTCGACCGGTTTTCAAGCCTGCCGAATATCGACCCATGAAGACACTTGCGCTGCGCCAGACGGACAGGGCCCAGGCACCCCGCCAGCGTTAGTGGGGCCGGCGTCCGGCTCCCACCGCGCGCAGGCAGGCGGCTCAGACAGACGGCGCTTCAGGCGCGCTTTCCTGTGCCATCCGCTGGCCATCACGGTTTTCCAGGATGGCGTCCTCTTGACCCATCGTTATATAGTACGCCGTACGTCCCTTGCGCTTGCCGCCCGCCCATACCATGTACAAGAACGCGCTCCCGACCAGTCACATGCTTCCCAGCCCCGTGCTGCTGGTCGAAGATGAGTTGCCCATTCAGGAGCGCCTGCTCAAGATCATGGGTGAGCTGGGCTATTCCCCGGGTTTCATCCATGTGGCCGGCACGCTGGACCAGGCCCGCAGGCTTGTGGCCACGCGGCAGTTTGCGCTGGCCCTGGTCGACCTGGGTCTGCCCGACGGCCATGGCTGTGATTTGATCGCCGAGCTGCGCCAGCGCAACCCTTCCCTGAGCATCCTCGTGATCTCCGCCTGGGGCACACAGGAGACCATCTTGCGCGCGCTGCGTGCGGGTGCCACCGGCTACCTGCTCAAGGAGCGCGATGACCTCGAGCTCATGCTGTCGATACGCAGCGTGCTGCGCGGCGGCGCGCCCATCGACCCCTTCATCGCCCGGCATATCCTGGCCGAGCTGCCTCAGGATAAAAGCGAGGTTGCGGAGCCGGTCCCGGCCAAACGCCTGCCGGTCACCGGCATCCTGACGACACGCGAAGCACAAATCCTCGCCCTGGTGGCGGACGGCAAGTCGAATCGGGACATAGCGGAACATCTGCTGATCTCTCGCTACACCGTTGAATGCCACATCACGCACATCTATCGGAAGCTCGAAGTTTCCTCGCGTACCAAGGCCATCAACGAGGGACGCCTGCGCGGCCTCCTGCCCTGAGCGACAGTGCGGCTGTGGCCGGCGATGCAGGCCGGCTCGCATGCAATCCGTAGAAACATTTGGATGCAGACTTCCAACATATCCACCGCGTAAAAATTACAAATCCTTGCATTGACTTTTAACTGAAAGTTAAATGGGGTGGTGTTTGGAAAGCCCATTTATTTTCTTGGTGCGTTGGATGGCAGTGCAGGGACTGTCGCGTGCCAAGGCCAGCGACGCCTGTGCCCCGGCCGCCCGCCCCCCATGGCGGCCAGCGCCGTGCAGCGGGTCCGGCGGCTGCTTGTCAGCCTGCTGCTGGCCTGCTGCCTGCTGCAGACCGCCTGGGCGCACACCTGCCCGCCACGCATCGCTGAAGTGCACGCGGCCCGGGAACTGCCAGGCACCACTGGCCGGCCGACCACGGGCTGGGAGCCGGTGACGCTGCCCGACCACTGGACCACACGCTGGCCGGGCCATTCGGGCGCGGTCTGGTACCGTCTGCAGCTGCGCCCGGACTGCAGCGCCGTGCAGGACAGCAGCGAGCCGCTGGCGATGATCGTCAAATCGATCAACATGGCCGGTGAGATCTACCTCAACGAAGCCTTGCTTTGGCGCGATGCCAGCCTGCAGGAGCCGCTGTCGCGCAGCTGGAACATGCCGCGCTATTGGCTGCTTCCCGATGCCTTGCTCCACCCCTCCGACAACGCCATCTGGGTCCGTGTCGAAGGCCGGGCACTCGTACACCCTGGACTGGGCTGGGTCCTGCTGGGGCCCGCGTCAAGCATGCTGGCTTTTCATGAAGACATATGGTGGTCGCACCGCACCATCTTCGTGGTCAATGTCGTCGCATCGCTGTCCATTGCCGCCTTGTTCTGCGGCATCTGGCTGCTCTACCGCAAGCAGTCCGTATATGGCTGGTTTGCCTTGCTGAATTTCGCCTGGGTGGTGTTCATCTACAACCTGGTCGCCACCGATCCCTGGCCGTTTGGCGATACGGTCGGTGTGGCGCGCGGCAACACCATCGCGTTTCTGGTGTTCGCCACCAGCTACGCGTTTTTCAGTGCCCGGCTGCAGGCGCGCAGCATGCCGCGCTGGCAGGAGCGGGGCCTGCCGGCGCTGACCCTGGGTCTGTCGCTGCTGCTGGCCCTGGTGCCGGAAAAGCAGCTGCAACTGACCATGGACCTGTCGGGAGCGGTGCATTTCCTGGTGTTCGGCATGGCCTGCAGCGCGCCGCTGGTCCATGCGTGGCGCAGCCGCCGGCCCACGGATGCTCTCTATGCCTTGCTGGGCCTGGGCTTCATGTTCATTGCTGCGCGCGATGCGCATCTCTATTTCCTCAACCCGCCCGATCCCGTCATGCTCACGCCCTATGCCAACCTGATCACCATGCTCTTGATCTCGGGCATGCTGGGCGCGCGCATCGCCGCCAGCATGCGCCGCACCGAGCGCTTCAATGTGGAACTCACCCAGGCCGTGGAGCAGGCCTGCCGGGACCTCGAAACCACGCTGGACAAGGAGCACCAGACGGCGCTGTCGAATTCACGCCTGCAGGAGCGGCTGCAGTTCATCCACGATCTGCATGACGGCTTTGGCAGCGCGCTGGTGCGGGCCATCGTGCAGGCGGAGCGCAGTGTCGACGCACAGGCCGATGCACTCCGCCATGTCTCCACCCTCAAGTCGCTGCGCGACGACCTGCGCAACGTGATGGACGGCGGGCGCAAGGCCGATGCCGACACGCCCGCGACCCCGGCGCAATGGCTGGCGCCCACGCGCCACCGTTTTTCCACGCTGTTCGACGAACTGGATGTCGACAGCCGCTGGTCATGCCCCGCGGCATGGCCCAGGCCGCCCAGCGTGGCGCTGTGCATGGAACTGACGCGCCTGCTCGAGGAAGCCCTGTCGAATGTGCTCAAGCACAGCCAGGCAACGCGCGTCGACATCACGCTGGCGGCAGCGGCGGACGGCGCGCTGGTGCTCGAGGTGCGCGATAACGGCGTGGGCTTCGACACATCCGCCATGGGCCAGCAGGCCGGCGGCATAGGACTCAATTCCATGCAGGCCCGCGTCGACCGGCTCGGCGGCCAGCTGCATATCGAATCGCAGCCCGGGCACAGCCTGGTGCGGGCCAGCCTCGCGCGCTAGCTGCGCCGTCGGCCTGCCGGGGGCCGCCCTGCGCGCTCGGCCCGGCGGGTTCTGGAACTTCTCCCTGTTTTCCGTTACTCACTTCCACACCGGCTGCGCTGCGCCCCCGGTAGTGCCACGAACGCCATGGCCTGCGAGTACAGCCCATCCGGCGCAGCCGATTTTCTTCAGCCAACCCGTTGAATGTCACACCACGCAGATCTGCCGATATCTGAAATTTCGCTGGTCGACCAGCGGCGTCAACGCAGCAGCTGGACACCCCGCACCTTCCGGGCTTGCTGCCTGACCCGGCTGCTGGCAGGCCTGCTGCTGGTCTGCGGCCTTCTTCAGTCCGCCTGGGCCCAGGCCTGCCCCCTGCGCATCGCCGAAGTGCATGCCGCCCGGGAGCTGCCTGGCACCCCCGGCAGACCCACCGCGGGCTGGGAAGCAGTGACCCTGCCCGACAGCTGGGTCACACGCTGGCCGGGACATTCCGGCGCGGTCTGGTACCGCCTGCAGATGCGAGCGGATTGCAGCGCCGCCCAGGTGCCCGACGACCCCGTGGCCCTGGTTGTCGACTCGATCAACCTGGCCGGTGAGATCTACCTCAACGACACGCTGCTGTGGCGCGATGCCAGCTTGCAGGAACCGATGTCGCGAAGCTGGAACCTGCCGCGCTACTGGATCCTGCCCGACGCCGCGCTGCGGCCCGCCGACAATGCCTTGTGGATCCGGGTTCAGGGTCCGGCGCTGGTCACGCCCGGCCTGGGCTGGGTCGTCTTGGGACCGGTGCCCCAGATGCTTGCCTTGCATGACGCGCTCTGGTGGTCACATCGTACGATCTTTGTGGTGAACCTGGTCGCTACCCTCTGCATCGCGGGCCTGTTCACCGGCATCTGGCTGCTCTACCGCAAGCGCTCCATGTATGGCTGGTTCGCACTGGTGAATTTCGCCTGGGGTGTGTTCGTCTTCAACGTGGTCGCGACCGATCCCTGGCCATTCGGCGATACGGTCGGCGTGGTACGGGCAAACTGCATCGCGTTCATGGCGTTCTGCAGCGCCTATGCCATTTTCATTTTTCTGATGGTGAATGAGCGCGAGCGCGCGCGCCGCAAGGATCACGCGCTGTGCGCGCTGACCCTGGGGCTGTCGCTGCTGGTCGCGTGCATACCTGAAGCACAGCTCGATCTGGTGCTGTTCGTGGCCCTGGCCATCCATTTCGGGGTGTTCGGCCTGGCCTGCATGGTGCCGCTGCTCCATGCCTGGCGCAGCCGCAAGCTGGAACATGTGGTCTATGCCCTGATGGGCATGGGATTCGTCCTCATCGCGGCGCGCGATATGTACCAGATGTATTACCTCAAGCCGCTGCCCGTCATCGTTCTGACGCCCTACGTCAGCTTGATCACCATGGTCGTGATCACCATGATGCTGGGTTCGCGCGTGGCGGCCAGCATGCGCCGCACCGAGCGCTTCAATGTGGAGCTTACGGAGGCGGTGGAGCAGGCCTGCCACGAACTCGAAAGCACGCTGGACAAGGAGCACCAGATGGCGCTGTCGAACTCGCGCCTGCAGGAGCGCCTGCAGTTCATCCATGACCTGCATGACGGCTTTGGCAGCGCACTGGTGCGCGCCATCGTCCAGGCCGAGCGCACCGCGAAGGGGCAGGCCGATGCCAGCCGCCATGTCTCCACCCTCAAGTCGCTGCGCGACGACCTGCGCAACGTGATGGACGGCGGGCGCAAGGCCGAGGCCGACACGCCCGCGACCCCGGCCGAATGGCTGGCGCCCACGCGCCATCGTTTCTCCACGCTGTTCGATGAAATCGATGTGGACAGCCACTGGTCCTGCCCCTCAGCCTGGCCCAGTCCGCCCAGCGTGGCGCTGTGCCTGGAACTGACGCGCCTGCTCGAGGAAGCGCTGTCGAATGTGCTCAAGCACAGCTCCGCCACCGAAGTGGAGATTACGCTGGCGGCCAGGGCCGACGGTGGATTGACGCTCGAAGTGCGTGACAACGGCGTGGGCTTCGACACTCGCGCCATGCGCAGCGATGCCGGCGGCATAGGCCTGCATTCCATGCAGGCCCGGGTCGACCGGCTCGGCGGCCAGCTGCACATCGAATCCCGGCCCGGACACAGCCTGGTACGCGCGAGCATGGGCGCATGAGCCGCCCCCGGACTCACTCCACCGTCACCGACTTGGCCAGATTGCGCGGCTTGTCGACGTCGGTGCCGCGCGCGCAGGCCGTGTGATAGGCCAGCAGCTGCAGCGGCACGACGTGCAGGATGGGGCTCAACGCGCCATAGTTTTCCGGCATGCGGATCACATGCATGCCTTCGGCGCTTTCAATGTGCGTGTCGGCATCGGCCAGCACGTAGAGCACGCCACCGCGCGCGCGCACTTCCTGCATGTTGCTCTTGAGCTTTTCCAGCAGCTCGTCGTTGGGCGCCACGGTGACCACCGGCATGGCGCTGGTCACCAGCGCCAGCGGGCCGTGCTTGAGTTCGCCCGCGGGATAGGCTTCGGCGTGGATGTAGCTGATTTCCTTGAGCTTGAGCGCGCCTTCCAGGGCAATCGGGTAGTGGATGCCACGGCCCAGGAACAGCGCGTTCTCGCGCTGCGCGAAATCGCCGGCCCAGCTGATCAGCTGCGGCTCGAGCGCCAGCACCGCCTGCAGCGCCACGGGCAGATGGCGCATGGCGGTGAGGTAACGCGCTTCGTCTTCCTCGCTCAGCCGGCCCTTGCTTTGCGCCAGCGCCAGCGTCAGCAGGAACAGGCCCGCGAGCTGGGTGGTGAAGGCCTTGGTCGAAGCCACGCCGATTTCAACGCCGGCACGGGTGATGTAGGCCAGCTCGCACTCGCGCACCATGGCGCTGGTGGCGACGTTGCAGATCGTCAGCGTGTGCTGCATGCCCAGGCTTTGCGCGTGGCGCAGCGCGGCCAGCGTGTCGGCGGTTTCGCCCGACTGGCTGATGGTCACGACCAAGGTGCGGGGATTGGGCACGCTGGTGCGGTAGCGGTATTCGCTGGCGACTTCGACCTGGCAGGGAATGCCGGCAATGCCTTCGAGCCAGTACTTGGCGGCGCAGCCGCTGTAGTAGCTGGTGCCGCAGGCCAGGATCAGCACGTTGTCGATTTCCTTGAACACCCGCCAGGCGGCGGCGCCGCTCTTGCCATGCACGGCCGCGCCGTCAAACAGCTCGGGCACGATGCCGACCACGCCTTCGATGGTGTCGCCAATCGCGCGCGGCTGCTCGAAGATTTCCTTTTGCATGTAGTGGCGGTAAGGGCCCAGCTCGGCCGCGCCGCTGTGCGCATGCACGGTGCGCACCGGGCGCTGCTCGGCGCCCAGCGCCTGGCCGGACTTGTCCAGCAGCCAATAGCGGCCGCGCTGCAGGTCGATCATGTCGCCCTCTTCCAGATAGACGATCTGGTCGGTCACGCCGGCCAGGGCCATCGCATCGCTGGCGACGAAATGCTCGCCGTCCTCGCCCACGCCCAGGATCAGCGGCGAGCCCGCGCGCGCGCTGACCAGGCGCTCGGGTTCGTCCTTGTGCATCACCGCCAGCGCATAGGCGCCATGCAACTGGGCGACGGCGGCCTGGAAGGCTTCGAACAGATCGCCGTTGTAGAGGCTGTCGACCAGATGGGCAATGACTTCGGTGTCGGTCTGGCTGACGAACACATAGCCCTTGGCCTGCAATTCGCGGCGCAGCGCTTCGTAGTTCTCGATGATGCCGTTGTGCACCAGCGCCACGCGCGCCGGCTGGCCGGGCTGGGTCTCACCCGGGCCGAAGCTGAAATGCGGGTGGGCGTTGCGCACGGCCGGCTCGCCATGGGTGGCCCAGCGGGTGTGGGCAATGCCGGTGAATCCCTGCAGGTTCTCGGTCTGCACCTGTTCGAGCAGTTCGGCCACGCGGGCCGTGCTGCGCGCGCGCTGCAGGCCGCTGCTGCGCGTGCCGGAGGCATCGAGGGCATGCACGGCAACTCCACAGGAGTCATAACCACGGTACTCGAGGCGCTGCAGGCCCTGCACCAGCACGGGGACGATATTGCGATGGGAAACGGCGCCGACAATGCCACACATAGAGAAATGCTCCTGAATAAGTTGCGGCGATGCTAAGCGGGACGCCTGGAAATTTTCAATCTTTATTTCTTTATATTTGAACTTTAATTTCATTCATCATGCAGGGTGAAATTAAATTTCATAAAATCACCTTAGAGGAACAAAATGATCGATGACATTGACCTGCAGCTGCTGGATTTATTGCAACGGGATGCAAGCCTGAGCAATCAGGCCCTGGCGGAGCGCGTCAATGTCTCGCCGCCGACCTGTCTGCGCCGGGTGCGCCGCCTGCACGAGGAGGGGCTGATCGAACGCCAGGTGGTTTTCCTGCAGCCCGACCGGCTGCAGGCCTTGACCGGCCACGGCCTCACGGCCTGGGTCGAAGTCACGCTGGATCGCCAGAATGCACAGTCGCTGGAGCACTTCGAGGCGCGCGCCGTCGCCGAGGATGCGGTGCAGCAGTGCTGGCGCGTCTCGCCCGGGCCCGACTTCATGCTGGCCACCTATACGCACGACATGCCCGAGTACCTCGCGTTGACCCAAAGGCTGTTCACGCAGGACAGCAATGTGCGCAATGTGCGCGCCTTCTTTGCAACCAAGCGGGCCAAGTTCGAGACCAAGATTGCGCTCGCGCCCCTGCGTGGGCTGCCGTCGCGCTGAAGCTCACTGCGCCGGAGCTGCAGGCCAGTCCACGACCAGGCTGCACCCCTGGCCAGGCGCGCTGTTCAGCGCGATCTGCGCGCCATGCAGGCGCGCCACGGTCTGCGCCAGCGCCAGGCCCACGCCGACGCCGTCGAACTCGCTTTCGCGGTGCAGGCGTTGGAACAATCCGAATGCCTGCGCCGCCTGTCGGCCATCGCAGCCGACGCCGTTGTCCTGCACCTGCCAGCGTACACCGCCAGCGGCCAGGGCTTGGGCCTGCAGCCTGATCTGCGGCGCCACCTGGCCGCGCGAGAACTTGAACGCATTGTCGAACAGCGCGGCCAGCAGGGTGCGCAGCATTTGCGGATCGGCCTCGAGCCGCACCGGCGTCGAAGGCAGATACCACTGTGCCTGCGCCGCCGCGGGCTCGGCGGCCAGCAGCGCCGCGCGCGCCTCGCCAGCCATCTGCACCAGGTCCAGCGTCTGCAGCCGGGGCTGCGCCCGCATCATGCGCGCCATCTGCAGAACGCCGTCGAGCATGCCGCTCAGGCGCCTGGCGGCCTGCTCGATCACGCCCAGGAACTGCTCGGCATCCTGCGCATCCGCGCCCTGCAGCCCGGCGCCATGCAGGGTTTCGCGCAGCAGCGGCGAATACGAGGTGATATGGCGCAGCGGTGCACGCAGGTCGTGCGAGATCGCGCGCAACCAGTCCTCATGCGAAGCGCGCAGCGCGGCCAGCTCCTGCTCGCGCTTGGCAATCAGGGCCAGCGCCTGGGACAGATCGGTAGGTGGCAGCGCAGGGTCGGGCATCATGGTTTGGGCAGCTTGGTAGGGCGTTTCCAGTCAGGGATGTTGGCCTGGCGGCCACGTGCCACCCCCAGTGTGCCCGCGGGCACGTCCTTGGCAATGGTGGAACCCCCACCCACGGTGGCGCCCGCGCCCACCGTGACCGGCGCCACCAGCACGCAATTGCTGCCGATATGCGCATCGGCCTCGATCACGGTGCGGTGCTTGTTGACGCCATCGTAGTTGGCGGTGATGCTGCCGGCGCCGTAATTGACGCGCTCGCCCACCGTGGCGTCGCCCAGGTAGGCCAGATGATTGGCCTTGGCGCCATCGGCCAAGGTGCTGTTCTTGACTTCGACGAAGTTGCCGATGTGCACCTCGCGGCCCAGCTGGGCGCCGGGGCGCAGGCGCGCAAACGGGCCGATCAGCGCGCCCTCGCCCACGGCCACACCGAGCTTGTCGCCATCGATATGGGTATAGGGGTGGATCACCGCGCCCGCGCCTATGCTGGCGTTGGCAATGCAGCAATGCGCGCCTATCGAGGCGCCGGCGCCAATCGTCACCTCGCCGGTGAAGATGCAGCCGACATCGATTTCCACGTCCTGACCGCAGGACAGCGCGGCGCGCGCGCCGCTGCGCGCATCGTCGCGCAGGTCGAAGCGCGCGGGATCGGCCAGGCGCACGCCCTGCTCCATCAGCTTGTGCGCCTGGCGCAGCTGGTGGGCGCGCTCGAGCTGCGCCAGCTGCACCGGGCTGTTGACGCCCGCGACCTGCAGCGCGTCATCGATGCAGTGCGCGACCACGGGCACGCCGTCGGCCACGGCCATGGCGACGATGTCGGTCAGGTAATACTCGCCCTGGGCATTGTTGTTGTCCAGGCGCGCCAGCCAGCCGCTGAGCAGCCGCGCAGGCACGGCCATGATGCCGCTGTAGATTTCATTGATGCACCGCTGCGCGTCGCTTGCATCCTTGTGTTCGACAATCGCCTGCACCGCGCCGTCGGCGGTGCGCACGATGCGGCCATAGCCTGTGGGGTCGGGCAGGGTCACCGTGAGCAGCGCCAGGCGCTCGCTGCCCGCGGCATCGACCAGCGCCTGCAGCGTTGCGGCCTCGGTCAGCGGCACATCGCCGGACAGCACCACGGCCACGCCGTCGTCACGCAGCAGCGGCACGGCCTGCTGCACGGCGTGCCCCGTACCCAGCTGCGGCTCCTGGCGCACGAACTCCAGCGCAAAGCCCGCGGGCCGGGCGCTGGCCGCGGCCGAAATCGCGGCCTCGACTTGCGCTGCGCCATGACCGGTCACCACCACCGCGCTGCGCGCGCCCAGGAATGCGGCCTGGTCCAGCACATGCTGCAGCAGCGCCCGCCCCGCGAGGCGTTGCAAAACCTTGGGAAAGCGGCTTTTCATACGCGTGCCCTTGCCCGCGGCCATGATGATGAGGTCCAGTGATGCTGTCATTTGATTGCCTGTGGTGATCGAAATCCCGCGCTTCTAAGCGCAGATGCGGTGGCGGATTATCGCGCCCGGGCCTGGAGCGCGCGCAGCGCTGGCGATCTGCACGCCGCGCGCGCAAATATCTTTTACATTTCAGTGCTGCCCTGCCCCTGCCCTGGAGCTGTCCATGCCGCCTTCATCGCCGACTTCCCCGCCGCCCGCGGCCCCTGCTGCGCCGCCGCTGCGCACACGTACCGTGGCGGCCGGCCATCTGCGCGCATTCGTGGCCGCGGCCGAGCACCTGAACTTCCGCGCCGCGGCCGACACGCTGGCGCTCACGCCCTCGGCCGTGAGCCGGCAGATCCAGGCGCTCGAAGACGAAGTCGGCGTGGCACTGTTTCTGCGCCACACACGCGCTGTGGAGCTGACCAGCGCCGGCGTGCATCTGCTGCGCGCCGTGGCGCCCGGCCTGGAGCGCATCGACGCCGCCGTGCGCCAGCTGCGCCAGACGGCAGGGCGCAAGAGCGTGGCCATCACCACCTGGGCCAGCTTTGCCGCGATGTGGCTGATTCCGCGGCTTGAAGCCTTTCAGCGCGAATATCCCGACATCGACATCCGCATCGACACCTCGGACACGGTGATGGACATGGAGACCACGGATGTCGATCTGGCGCTGCGCTACAGCCGCGCGCCCGAGTCGGCGGCCGCCGAGCGCCTGTTTGGCGAACAGCTGGCCGTGGTCGCCAGCCCCTGGCTGCTGCGCAGCCAGCCGACCATCCGCACCCCGGCCGATGCCGCGCGCTTCACGCTGATCGAGACCGGCGATGCCCAGCGCCTGCCGCAGCTCGCCTGGCTCGGCTGGCAGCGCTGGTTCCATGCGCATGGCTGCGCGGCGCTGCAGCCGCCGCGCTGGCTGTATTTCAATTACGCGCATCAGATGGTGCAGGCCGCGCTGGCCGGCCAGGGCCTGGCGATTGCGCGCCTGCCGCTGGTGGCCGACGCGCTGGCCAGCGGCGATCTGGTCGAGGTGCTGCCCGCGCACCGGCTCGACTCGCCCCTGGCCTACTGGCTGCTGCCCGGCCCGCGCAGCGCGCCCCGGCCCGAGGTCCAGGCGTTCTGCGAATGGCTGCGCGCCCAGGCGGCCCATACAAGAGCCGCCATGGGCACGCCCTGAGCGTCAGCCCAGGGTCACGCGGGCAAACTTGCGCTTGCCGACCTGCACCACAAAGGTGCCCGCTTCGAGCTTCAGGCCCCGGTCGCTGATCACCGCACCATCGACACGCACGCCGCCGCCATCGATCAGGCGGTTGGCTTCGCTGCTCGACGGCGCCAGATTGGCCTGCTTGAGCAGCGCGCCAATGCCCAGCGGCGCGCCGGACAGCGAGACTTCGGGGATCTCGTCGGGCACGCCGCCCTTGCTGCGGTTGATGAAATCCTGCTCCGCGGCATCGGCCGCGGCGGCCGAATGGAAGCGCGCGGTGATTTCCTTGGCCAGCATGACCTTGGCATCCTTGGGATTGCGCCCGCCGGCGATTTCGGCCTTGAGCGCCGCAATCTCGGCCAGGCTCTTGAACGACAGCAGCGTGTACCAGTCCCACATCAGCGTGTCCGAGATCGACAGCACCTTGGCAAACATGGTGTTGGCTTCTTCGGTGATGCCGATGTAGTTGTTCTTCGACTTGGACATCTTCTCCACGCCGTCGAGGCCCACCAGCAGCGGCATGGTGAGCACACACTGCGGCTCCTGGCCATATTCCTGCTGCAGATGGCGACCCATCAGCAGGTTGAACTTCTGGTCGGTGCCGCCGAGCTCCAGATCGGCCTTGAGCGCCACCGAGTCATAGCCTTGCAGCAGCGGGTAGAGAAATTCGTGCAGCGAGATCGACTGGCCGCCATGGAAGCGCTTGTGAAAGTCGTCGCGCTCCATCATGCGCGCCACGGTGTACTTGGCGGACAGCTCGATCATGCCGCGCGCGCCCAGCTTGTCGCACCATTCGCTGTTGTAGCGGACCTCGGTGCGCGCCGGGTCCAGCACCATCGCCGCCTGGCGGTAATAGGTTTCGGCATTGACCTTGATCTGCTCGGCCGTGAGCGGCGGGCGCGTGGAGTTGCGGCCCGACGGGTCGCCGATCAGCGTGGTGAAGTCGCCGATGAGGAAAATCACCTGATGGCCCAGATCTTGCAACTGGCGCATCTTGTTGAGGACCACCGTATGACCGATATGAATATCCGGCGCCGTAGGATCGAGACCCAGCTTCACCCGCAAGGGCACGCCGGTGGCCTCGGAACGCGCCAGCTTGCGGGTCCATTCTTCCTGCGGCAGCAGTTCATCGACACCGCGCAACGTGGTTTCAAGCGCTTGTCCTACGCTCTCAGTGACGGGATATGTTGTAACAACAGGTTGATTCATAAGGGTTTTTTTCGATGGCCGGGGAATCACCCCCGCTATAATTCGTCGCTTATCGCTGTGGCGAATTCTAGTAGGGTCCCCGTATCGGCATCTGCCGAATGGCTTCCACCCCCTGGACCGCGCGTCCTGCCACACTTCTCATGACCGATTTGCTTGCCTTGACGCGCACCGACACGGGAACTCTCATTTTGAAATCTGGCCTGATCCTCGCTGGCACCAATGTGCTCGCCCAGCTTCGCAATACTCTGCAACGTCATCCCAAGCGTGTCACTGCCGCAGTGGCCGCGGTGCTGCTTTCCGGCGGCGGTGGCGCCTTTGCCGTGGCTTCGCTCGGACCCGACCCGGAGGACCTGCCGGTGCGCACCTTGACCCAGCAGGTGGTCTCGCTCGCCGATGACACCCCTCTGGTCGAACTCAACGAGCTGCAGGATTTCGCGCTCTACCGCTCCGACCTGTCGCGCGCCAATGACAACGCCGAAGCCCTGCTGCAGCGCCTGGGCGTTGCCGATCCCGAAGCTTCGGCCTACCTGCGCAGCAACGAGCAGGTGCGCCAGAATCTGCTGGCCCGCGGCGGCCGGCTGATTTCCGCCGAAGCCACCAACGACCACCAGCTGACGCGTCTGACCGCGCGCTGGGCACCCGACGAAGAGAGCAGCAAGTTCCAGCGTCTGGTGGTCGAGCGTCAAGGCAAGGGTTTCGTGACCCGCATGGAAACCGGCGATCTGGTGTCCAACCAGCGCCTGGCCGGCGGCATCATTCAAAGCTCGTTGTTTGCCGCCACCGATGCATCGAACATCCCCGACGCCGTGGCTTCGCAACTGGCCGAGGTGTTCAACGGCAAGATCGATTTCCGCCGCTCGCTGCGCAAGAATGACCGTTTCACGCTGGTCTATGAAACGCTGGAAGCCGATGGTGAACCGCTGCGCAGCGGCCGCCTGCTGAGCGCCGAATTCAACAACAACGGCAGCGTGCACCAGGCCATGTGGTTCCAGGAACCTGGCACCAAGGGCGCGTATTACGGCCTGGACGGCTCAAGCCTCGAACGCTCCTACCTCTCGGCACCGCTGGCCTTCTCGCGCGTGAGCAGTGGCTTTGCCATGCGCTTCCACCCCATACAGAAGACCTGGCGTGCGCACGCGGGCACCGATTTCGCTGCGCCCACGGGCACCACGGTGCGCACGGTGGCGGATGGCGTCGTCGAATTCTCCGGCGTGCAGAACGGCTACGGCAACGTGGTCTTCGTCAAGCACCCGGACAACAACGTCACGGTCTATGCCCATCTGAGCCGCATCGACGTGCGCAAGGGCGCCCGCGTTGAACAGGGCGCGACCATTGGCGCGGTGGGCTCCACGGGCTGGGCCACCGGCCCCCACCTGCACTTCGAAGTGCGCGTCAATGGCAAGGCCCAGGACCCAATGACCATCATTGGCCAGGCACAGGCTGCGCGTCCGGTTTCGGCGGCTTCGCGTGCAAGCTTCAACCGCCAGGCCGCGCAAATGCGTCTGGCGCTGGAATCCGCCCAGCAGACCCTGGCCAGCGCCGAATAAGCCGCTGCACGCCACTGCCGAAAAAGCCGCTGCAAAGCGGCTTTTTTTGCATCTGCCGTGATGACCCGCGACTACCATTGCTGTCATGTCCTTTGCCTCCAACACCTCTGATCTGTATATCGGCCTGATGTCGGGCACCTCGCTCGATGGCGTTGATGGGGTGCTGGTTGACTTCCTTGGCCACACACAGGTATTGCAGCATGCGAGCTGCAGCTTCAATGTCGGACTGCGCGCCGAGCTCCTGGCGCTCAACACGCCGGGTGACAACGAGCTGCACCGCGCGGCGCTGGCGGCCAATACGCTGGTCGGCTGCTATGCCGAGGTGGTGCAGCAGCTGCTGCAGCGCGCCGGCCTGCCGGCGTCCGGCGTGCGTGCCATCGGCGCCCATGGCCAGACCGTGCGCCACCGCCCGCAGATGTTTGACGGCACGGGCTACACGCTGCAGCTCAACAACCCGGCGCTGCTGGCCGAGCGCTGCGGCATCGCTGTCGTGGCCGACTTCCGCAGCCGCGACGTGGCCGCGGGCGGCCAGGGCGCGCCGCTGGTGCCGGCCTTCCACCAGAGCGTGTTCGGCCAGCCCGGGCAGACGCTGCTGGTACTCAATATCGGCGGCATTTCCAATCTGAGCCTGCTGCCCGCCGATGGCGCCGTCGGCGGCTTCGACTGCGGCCCGGGCAATGCGCTGATGGACGCCTGGTGCCAGCGCCATACCGGCCAGCCCTATGACGACAACGGCGCCTGGGCGGCCAGCGGCAATGTGCTGCCGACACTGCTTGAGCAGCTGCTGCAGGAGCCCTTCCTGCAGCAGCCCCCACCCAAGAGCACGGGCCGCGATCTGTTCAGCCTGGACTGGCTGCAGCAGGCACTGGCCACGCTGCCCGCCGGCACCCGCGCCGAGGACGTGCAGGCCACGCTGACCGAGTTCACCGCGCGCGCCTGCGCCGACAGCGCGCTGCGCTGGGGGCTGGACGCCACGCAGCTACTGGTCTGTGGTGGCGGCGCGCTCAATGGCCAGTTGATGGCGCGCATCGGCGCCCTGCTGCCCGGCATGCAGGTGCGCAGCACGGCCGCCAGCGGCCTGCCGCCGCTGCAGGTCGAGGCCGCGGCCTTTGCCTGGCTCGCGCGCCAGACCCTGCTGGGCCTGCCGGGCAATCTGGCCCGCGTGACCGGTGCCCATGGCCCGCGCGTGCTGGGCGCGATCTACCCGGCTTAAGCCTCAGGTGCCCCGGTCGAGCCGGGCAAAGATCGACGCCGAGAACAGCGTCAGCACGCCCATGCAGACAAAGGTCGCCTGAAACGCATGCAGCACGGCTTCGGGCCGGGCCTGGCCCCAGAGGCCATGAAAGCCCGCGAGCACCGCCCCGGCGATGCCCACGCCCAGGCCCATGGCCAGCATCTGCACCATTGACAGCAGGCTGGTGCCGCTGCTTGCATGGTGGGCTTCGAGGTCCTTGAGCGTGACGGTGTTCATCGCCGTGAACTGCATGGAATTGGTCGCGCCAAAGATCAGCAGCTGCACAATGCGCAGCCACTGCGGCTGGTCCGGCGACACCAGCGCAAAGCTGGCAATCATCAGCGCCAGCAGCATGGTGTTGCCCACCAGCGTGCGCCGGTAGCCCCAGCGCTCGATCAGCGCCGAGGCCACGCGCTTGACGGTCATGCTGGCCAGCACCGTGGGCAGCATCATCATGCCGGCCTCCATGGGCGAAAAGCCCAGGCAGACCTGGAGCACCAGCGGAATCAGGAATGGAATGCAGGAGCCCCCCAGGCGCGAGAACAGATTGCCCAGCAGGCCGATGCGCAGGCTGCGCACCGCAAACAGCGCCGGGGCAAACAGCGGATCGGGCCGGCGCCGTGCATGCCACCAGTAGGCCAGCAGGCTGGCCACGCTGGCGCTCAGCAGCGCACTCGCGCCCAGCAGCCCCAGCAGCGCATGGCCTTCAAGTGCCATCGACACCGCGACCATGGCAAATGCCAGCAGCAGGTAGCCCAGGGCATCGAAGCGCCGGCTGGGAATGGGCTCGGCATCGCGCATGTGGCGCAGCGTGGCCAGCAGGCCGATCACGCCCACCGGCACATTGACCAGGAAGATCCAGTGCCAGGACGCGTACTCGACCATCCAGCCGCCCAGCGTCGGGCCGATCAGCGGGCCGACCAGCCCCGGCAGCGTGACAAAGCTCATGGCCTTGAGAAACTGCTCGCGCGGAAATGCGCGCAGCACGGCCAGCCGCCCCACGGGCAGCAGCAGTGCGCCGCCGCAGCCCTGGACGATGCGCGCCAGCACCAGCTGGTTCAGGCTGGCGGCAATCGCGCACAGCAGCGAGCCCAATACGAACAGCGCGATGGCCGTCAGATATACCCGACGCGTGCCAAAGCGGTCGGCGACCCAGCCCGAAGCCGGAATCACCAGCGCCATCGTCAATGAATAGGCGACGATCACCGATTGCATGCGCAGCGGGCTTTCGCCCAGCGCCGCGGCCATGGCCGGCAAGGCGGTGTTGACGATGGTGGCATCCAGCGTCTGCATGAAGAAGCCCAGGGCCACCAGCCACAGCAGCACCGAATTCGAGCGAACAAGCGTCATGGGAAAACATCAATGCCATCAGCGGCCAGGGAACAGGCATAAAAAAACCGCCTCTGACAGCGGTCTCATGCACATGGGCGAACTTTATGAATGGGCATGTCCCATCGTGGGGGCACCGAGCAAGGGCCGCCCCGCAGCGAGGGTGCCGTCCCCCTCCACCGAAGGTTGAGAGGGGGAAGCCGCGAAGCGGCTCAGGGGGTGCTTCATTTATGCAGAGAAGCTGGAGCCGCAACCGCAGGTGGTGGTCGCGTTCGGGTTCTTGATCACGAACTGCGCGCCCTGCAGGTCTTCCTTGTAGTCGATCTCGGCGCCCACCAGGTACTGGTAGCTCATGGCGTCGATCAGCAGCGACACACCGTGCTTGGTCATGGTGGTGTCGTCGTCGTTGGTGATTTCATCGAACGTGAAACCATACTGGAAGCCCGAGCAGCCGCCGCCCTGCACGAACACGCGCAGCTTCAACTCCGGGTTGCCTTCTTCGGCGATCAGGTCCGCGACCTTGGCCGCGGCGCTGTCGGTGAAGACGATGGGAGAAGGCATTTCGCTCTGGATGTTTTCTGCAACGGCGCTCATGTGGGTACTCCGATATTCAAGGTTTGAGGGGAATGGTACTGCAGATCGCTCGGGAATTGCCTGCGCCTGCTGCTTGCCGCCAATGCAAGTAAGGCCATTGCCCGGCGCCAAAACAAAAAGCCACCCGAAGGTGGCTTCTCTGGCACCCGCCGGAGAGGCTCCGGCAGATTGCAGACTCGTGGCTTAACGCTTCGAGAACTGCTTGGCGCGGCGCGCACCGCGCAGACCGACCTTCTTACGCTCGACTTCACGGGCATCGCGCGTCACGAAGCCGGCTTGGCTCAGGACGGGCTTGAGGCCTGCGTCATAGTCGATCAGGGCGCGGGTGATGCCGTGACGGGCAGCACCGGCCTGGCCGGATTCGCCGCCGCCGTGCACGTTGATTTGCACGTCGAAAGCTTCGAGGTTTTCCGTGAGTGCCAGCGGTTGCTTAGCAATCATGATGGAAGTTTCGCGGCCGAAGTACTGCTGAATGTCTTTGCCATTCACAGTAATCTTGCCGGAACCCTTCTTCAGAAACACGCGGGCGACGCTGGATTTGCGACGGCCTGTGCCATTGTTCCAATCACCAATCATCTCAAGGCTCCTTAGATTTCCAGCGCTTTGGGCTGCTGTGCGGTGTGGGGATGCTCAGCACCGCCATACACCTTGAGTTTCTTGATCATGGCGTAGCCCAG
>Ga0308163_10000235_pt1 | contig 141549 bp, 112 predicted proteins | sample PhyTR1_FD_201037 | JGI IMG/M metagenome (GOLD analysis project Ga0308163, IMG submission 201037) | Phyllosphere microbial communities from UC Gill Tract Community Farm, Albany, California, United States - DLSLT.R1 | ecosystem: Host-associated > Plants > Phyllosphere > Unclassified | place...
AGAGCATCACAGAAGAAAGGATGGAGATGATAATTCAAATTTCATTCTTGAATGAAATAAGAAGAGGGACTTTCAGTCCCTCGTAAAACAAACCTCTGCACTTTCAGTGCAGAGTGGTTTAGTTTAAATGTAAAATATATAGTTGCACTATACTTTTAGAAAAAAAATACAGTAATAATATTTCATTATATTCGTTAAAAAATTAATCAATCATCAATCAGACAAATCAATCAATCAATCAATCAATCAATCAATCAATCAATCAATCAATCAATCAATCAATCAATCAATCAAAATGAAAAAACAAGTATTTCTTTATTTTACGGTTTTACTTTTTACAAGTAGTATATCAGGACAAGAGATAAAAGATTTCTTTTCAACACTTGCTAAAAATAATCTTTTTAATGGCAGTGTTTTAATTTCCAAATCTGGAGAAACTATATTCTCTAATTCTTATGGATATTCTAATATCGAGAAGAAAGAAAAAATCAATGAAAAATCTCAGTTTACAATTGCGTCGGTATCAAAAACATTTACTGCGGTAGCAATACTGCAGCTTAAACAAAAAGGAAAATTAAATATTGATGATCCAGTCCAAAAATATCTTCTGGATTTTCCTTATCCAAATGTCAGTATTAGACATTTGGTAAGCCATACTTCTGGATTGGCGCAATATTATCGTCTATTTGATAATGCAATGAAGGAAAAGCCAGAAAAAGTTTTTTCTAATGGGGATATTATACCGGCATTAATTGAGAATAAAGTACCGCTTTCATTTGCTCCAGGAGACAAATGGGAATATAATAATGTTAATTTCTGTCTTGCGGCTTTAATAGTGGAAAAAATAGCTGGAATTGATTTTAGAGATTATTTAGCGAAAAACATTTTCGAACCTGCAAAAATGAAAGATTCATTTCTTCCTAAGAATAGAATGCTTAAAGAGCCAAATCAGGTAGAATTGTATACTTATCCCAATTTTTATTCGACTAGCGTAGTGAATGTTCAAACCTTAAAAGAAACTTTTTTGATAGATGAGAGAAGCAATTTCTACGGACCAGGAGGCATTGTAAGCACAGCTCTAGATTTGCAGAAGTACCAAAAAGCATTATTTAGTTATCAGCTTTTAGGCAAGAAAGAATTAGAAGAAGCACTGACACCAGCAAAACTTAATGATGGAAAAATTGCTTCTTATCGCGCATACGAAAAAGAGATTGCCTATGGTTTGGGTTGGCAGACCTATACTAATGACAGTAACGAAAAAATAGCTTTTCACGATGGACTCAATACTGGGCTTACATCAATTTTAATGCACAATATTACTAGAAATCTCACTGTTATTTTGCTGTCTAATACAGCAAGTCAGGTTTTTGTTATAGGCAATGAAGCTTTGAAAATAATTGAGAATAAGCCTTATAAAATGCCTCTACCGAGTCTTTCGAGAGTCTATGGCAGTTTGCTCGAAAGTGGGAATAAAGAAAAAGCAAATCAGTTAATTGAAGAATATTTAAAAAAGCCAGACAGCTACGAAGTAACAGAAAGAGATTTCAATAGATTAGGGTATCAATTTCTTAGATCGCAAAAAACAGACAATTCCTTACTCACATTCGCGTCAGCGACATTAATTTTTCCAAATAGCTCAAATATGTATGATAGCTATGGAGAAGCGTTGCTCCAAAGTGGTAAAAAAGAGGAAGCAATTAAAATGTATCAAAAATCTCTTGAATTAAATCCAGATAATGAAAATGGTAAAAAGGTGTTAAAAGAGTTGCTGTAATTGCCAAGATATTAAAGTATTTAATCGAAACGTAGACAAAAAAGCTTCAGAGCAATCTGAAGCTTTTTTGTCTTTATAGTAAATCTTCATTTATTTCAACAATCAAAACCATCGATTATAGCCGAATGCTTCTAATGTAAAAAAGGCTGTAAGTTAAAAGGTGAACAAAAGTTAAACGTTTACGGAAAGACGTAAGGAATCGATAAAACATTGCATTATTTTCGCCCCATTCTACTAATAACCTCAAATTTATTAAAAATGCGTATGCGGAAATTTTACTTACTGCTCTTTTTTTTAGTGTCTTTTATTACCCGATCTCAAGATATTCTTTGGGAGAAATCCTATGGAGGCACACATGCTGATTACCTTTTTGATGCCCAGCCGACTGCTGACTATGGTTTTATTCTGGCTGGAAGTTCGGTTTCGGACAAAACCGGAAGCAAAGCCGATGACAATCATGGAGATTTGGATTACTGGATTTGGAAAATGAAGGAAAACGGAGATCTCGACTGGCAGAAAAGCTATGGCGGATCAGGGTTTGATCTTCTCCAAAGCATTAAAAATACCCGAGACGGCGGATTTATTCTTGCCGGAACTTCAAGCTCTTCAAAAAGTTTTCAGAAAAAAGACAACTGCAAAGGCCTTTCAGATTTTTGGGTTATAAAGCTAAATGCCGCTGGAGACGAACAGTGGCAGAGGACTATAGGAGGAAATGGCCAGGAAGAACTTTTATGTGCTTTTCAAACTAAAGATGGAGGCTATATTCTGGGAGGCTCTTCAAGTTCCAGCCCGATTTCCATAACCAGTTCAAAGATCGATGAAAATTCTTTTACTCCAGACATTTATTCTAAAACGGAAAAATGTAGAGGCAGCATGGATTATTGGGTTGTCAAATTGGATAAAGATGGTGTTATCCAATGGCAGAAAACCTATGGAGGGGAATACTCCGATATTTTGAGGAGTATGGAACAGACTTCCGATAATGGTTATATCCTTGCCGGATATTCCAATTCTCCAGTTTCTGGCGATAAAACCGAATCAAGTAAAGGAGGCGGCGATTATTGGGTTCTGAAGCTAAACGATTCAGGAGTAATCGAATGGCAGAAAACGTATGGAGGAGATGGAGATGACCAGCCTTATGCAATCCATCAGACTAAAGATGGAGGATATATTTTGGGTGGAAACTCAAACAGCTCCAATGCCTTAACGACAGAAGGCGGAATTGTGGCCAACGGAACAGACTATTGGATTCTTAAACTAGATCAAGAAGGCGGTGTTGTTTGGAGCAAAACTTTTGATTTTGGCAAGGTGGATATTTTGACCTCATTGGTTGAAAATGCAGATGGCACCTATTTAGTTGGCGGCCATGCTCGCAATTCAGCCCCTAGATCAGGCAATGGTTTAGTTTCTAAAGCTGCTGGCTTAATTGCAAAGGAAAAAGACGGGATAAACGATTATGTCGCTTTAAAAATTACGGAGAAAGGCGATGAAATTTGGAATAGAACCGTAGGAAGCGGGGGTGAGGATATTTTAAGAAAACTGGTTGAGACCAGAGACGGCGGCTATCTGATGGCTGGAACTTCCAACGGTTCGTCAAAAGATAAAAATTCGAGCATCGGAGGCAATGATTTCTGGGTGGTCAAATTGAAAGATAAAAAGAAAGCTGAAAAGGTAAAAGCGAGTATTGAGGCAATTCCTAATCCTGCAAATACGTACACCAATGTTATTATAGGCTATGATTTTACAGAAGGAACAGCAACGCTCATTGATATGCTGGGAAGGATTTTACAGCATTTCAAAATTAGCGGCAGAACTGTTCCAGTAAGTCTAAACGGTTATGCTGAAGGGGTTTATATAGTTAAGATCCAGACGGATGTAAAAACCGAGTCGGTTAAAATAATTAAAATAGTTAAGTAATTAAAATGTATAATATAAAAATAAAAACTATAACTAAGATTCTATACTTAGCATTGATTTTCTTTAGTCTAAGTGTTAGAGGGCAACATTCTGAGGAAGAAACAGATAAATTCTCACCAAATATTATTCCTCCTTCACCAGTAGCTGCTAGTTTAGGAAACTATGGCAATATCCCTGTAGGAATGTCAACGGGATCTCCAAATGTTAATCTGGAAATTTATACGTTAAAAGAAAATGGTATTTCAGTCCCAATTTCATTAAGTTATACTTCTAATGGAGTTCAGGTTGATGCGACCTCAAAACAATTAGGAATTGATTGGAATCTAATTGTGGGAGGCGTTATAACAAGACAGGTAAATAGTGAAGATGATTTTAAGACAGCATGGTCTACTCCCGATGAATCACGCCTTTGTATTCCTTCAGACCTTAGTGCTATCGCATTAAGTGCAAGTCCTCCGCAAAAAGATATTTTTAGTTACAACGCACCAGGAATTTCGGGTAAGTTTATAATGGATGGAAATTCTATTCGTGAACTAAATATTTCCGACAATAAAATTGAAATGCTTTTTATTCCAAATTCTAATGGAGAAAATGTGCGAATTTTTAAAATAACGTCTATTGATGGTACGGAATATTATTTTGGAGAAGAATCTGCGAGAGAAAGTTCAAGTAACGTGAACTATTGCGGTTCTTCTCCTAGTCCTAATTTTAGTGAAACAGCATATTTGTTAACTAAAATAAAAACTGCTACAGGGCAAGAAGCCTATTTTAAATATATATCGCAGCAGTTTACGTCGACAACCTATCAGCAATTGGGTAAAACTACTGTAATAGGAACGGCTTTGCCTACAACAGCAAATATAGGGACACCTTGTGCTACAATTGAACGTCATACAACTTTTTTCGTTCAATCAATTGAACTTAACGATAAAAAAATAATATTTGAATATGTCGATTTAGAAGCTAATTATATTTATCAAGACTCAAAACAGTTAAAAAAAATAAAGATATTTTCAGGTGTAAACAGCCTTTTTAAATCTTTTGAATTTAATTATGATGCTATTTTACCAAATAGTTCTTCTCAAGTTGTTAATGATTATACCAAAACTGACCGAAAAAGATTTTTTTTAAAAGAAGTTTTAGAAAATAACAGTTCAGAATTAAAAAGTATAAAAAAATACAGTTTTGAGTACTATAATCCTGAAGCTCTTCCCCCAAAAAACTCTTACTCGAAAGATATATTTGGTTACTATAACGGAAGAAATAATAAGAATATGCTGTTTAATAATCTAGGACCTTTAAGCCCTTTATATACTGTATTTAAAAATGCAATAACAGCAGACAGAAGTCCAAATCCAGATGTGATATCTTCTGGGATGCTAAAAAGTATAACATATCCAACCAAAGGAAAAACAGAGTTTACTTACGAACCTAATTCGGTGTATATAGAAAAAACTTTCTATCCTGAAATACAAACTACTCCAGCTTCAGCAGAAGCAAGTACAAATACGGCAAATGTATGTGTACCGTTTACATTGCCTTTCAGCCAAACAGTAACGCTTTATGGTGAAGCGGAAATAGTATTAAATGGCGAAGGGATCTGTGATGAAAATTATCCTAATTGGACACCGTATTGCAACGTTGCTGTATATAAAAATAATGGAGGTGTTAAAGGAGACTTTGTTGTTTTATTAAATTCACAGTATAAGACTCTTGATGTAAATATAGCTCAAGGAGATTATTTCTTGTGTGTGAGCTCAAATAGACCTTGTGTTCAAATTTATGGGCATATAAAATATTTTACTTCGGAGATCGAAAAGAGGATGGTAAATGATCCAGTTGCTGGAGTGAGGGTAAGCCAGACAATAGATTATGATGATAATGGTAATGGTAATGGTAATGGTAATGGTAATGGGAATAAAACCGTTAAAAAATATTATTATGGAAATCTTGACTGCCGAAATTGCAGTTCTGGTGAATTTGCTGTAGCCAACCCTAATTCGGTGCCTAATATCGATTTGTTTACTAATTCGGCAAAACAGATTTACACGATGTTTTCCAATTCAAAAATACCTTTAAATTCTTTTGATGGTCCAAGTTTAAACTATCGTAGTGTAATTGAAAGTTATGGCAGTGATTTTCAAAACGGAGGGGTTATCCATTATTTCAAAACCAGATCAGATGAACCGTCGATTGCATTTTGTGATGAGTATATAAGAGGAACTCCCTATTCAAATGGTTTTCAGGGCGGAAATGAGTATTTGACAAAAACTTTTAGAATCAATGGGACGGGATATACTTTTTTAGCAGAAGAGGAGTCAGTTTTTTATCATGATGAATCGCGTGATTTTGCATTTGATAATTATAGTGGAAGATTATATCAAACTATCACAAATCCTTCTCAGACAACTTCAATAACTGATTACTATTACAATTTTAATGTTTATCAGATACGAAGCCAGTTTCATTATCTGGCAAAAAAAATATCAACAGTGAAGGATATAAATGGAAATAATCCTATTGTTACGACCACTACTTATAATTACTCTAATCCAAACCATCTGCAGCTTACCTCTCAGCTTACAGAAAACTCTAGTTCTGAGGTATTAGAAACAAAATATTTATATGCAAAAGATGCAGAAATGGCTTCGGAGCCTGCTATTTCAGTATTGCTTGCAAAAAATATGGTTGGCATTCCTCTTGTGACAAAGATTTATAAGGCAGGCAATAAATTATCCGAAAAAAAGACAGAATATGCTTATAATACTTATACATCAAATTTACCGCTTCCAAAATACATTTACTCAAACAAAGGGAGTGGACCTATTGATCCTAATCAAGACAAAAAATTAACATTTGATATGTATGACGAGAAAGGCAATGTATTGCAGTATACTCTGGCAGGCGGAAAGCCTGTGTCAATCATTTGGGGATATGGCAAAACGCTTCCTATAGCAAAAATAGAAAACGTTCCTTATTTGCAGATTTCTCCTTTTACAGGTAATCTCCAGAATTTGTCAAATGCAGATAATGATAATTGCTTGACAAACACTTGTAAGGAACAAATTTTAAGAGAGTCTTTAAATGCTCTAAGAGCTCCGTTCAGCCAGGCGATGATCACTACATATACCTATAATCCTCTTCAGGGAATCACCAGCATAACAGATCCTAAGGGAATATCAACGTATTATGAATACGATTCGTTCAACAGATTGAAATTTGTGAAGAATAAAGATCTATATGTACTTGAGAAATATTGTTATAATTATAAAGGCGAGGTAATTGACTGTGGTGATAATACGTCTAGCAGTGTCATAATTTATAAAAGTGCCGCATTAAGCGGTCCGTTTACAAAAAATAATTGTGCAGCTGGTGGAGTTGGCTCTAGCGTAACTTTTAGCCAATCTGAAGGAGCGGCAACATCTGAGATTTCTCAAGCAGATGCTGATTCAAAAGGACTTGCAAAATTTAGCATAGATGGTCAGAATTATGCGGATACTAATTCAGCTGTAAAATGTACATTCAGAAGCAAGGCATACAGCGGTCCGTTTACAAAAAGTAACTGTGCTGCAGGAGGAGTTGGTGCAAGTGTGGTTTATAGTCAAGCAGCAGGTTTAGAAACATCTGAAATTTCTCAAGCAGATGCCGATTCAAAAGGACTTGCTAGATTTAATACAGACGGTCAAAGTTATGCGAATACTAATCCAGACGTACAGTGTACATTCAGCAGCAAGGACTACAGCGGTTCATTTACAAAAAGTAACTGTGCTGCAGGAGGAGTTGGATCAAGTGTAACTTACAGCCAAGCAGCAGGAGTCGAAAAATCTTATTCTTCTCAAGCTGATGCAGATGCAAAAGGGCTTATTAGATTTAATGCAGACGGACAATATTATGCAAATACTAATCCAGATGTAAAATGCACATTCAGCAGCAAGGCTTACAGCGGTTTGTTTACCAGAAATAACTGTGCTTCGGGAGGAGCGCCATCAAGTGTAGCCTTCAGCCAAGCTATAGGAGCGGTAACGTCCGAAATCTCTCAGGCAGATGCCGATTCAAGAGGTCTCACTAAATTTAACACAGACGGACAGGCCTATGCAAATGCGAATGCAAAATGCACATTCAGCAGCAAAGCTTATAGCGGTTCGTTTACCAGAAATAACTGTGCTTTGGGAGGAGTGCCATCAAGTGTGGCCTTCAGCCAAGGTATAGGCGCGGTAACATCTGAAACTTCTCAAGCTGACGCCGATTCTAGAGGACTTACTAAATTTAATGCAGACGGGCAGGCCTATGCGAATGCGAATGCAAAATGCACATTCAGCAGCAAGGCTTATAGCGGTTCGTTTACCAGAAATAACTGTGCTTCGGGAGGAGTGCCATCAAGTGTGGCCTTCAGCCAAGCTATAGGCGCGGTAACATCTGAAGCTTCTCAAACAGATGCCGATTCAAGAGGTCTTACTAAATTCAACACGGACGGACAGGCCTATGCGAATGCGAATGCAAAATGTACATTCAGCAGCAAAGCTTATAGCGGTTCGTTTACCAGAAATAATTGTGCTTCGGGAGGAGTGCCATCAAGTGTGGCCTTCAGCCAAGCTATAGGCGCGGTAACATCCGAAACCTCTCAAACAGATGCCGATTCAAGAGGTCTTACAAAATTTAACGCAGACGGACAGGCCTATGCGAATGCGAATGCAAAATGCACATTCAGCAGCAAGGCTTATAGCGGTTCGTTTACAAGAAACAACTGTGCGGGGGGAATTGCATCAAGCGTGAATTTTAGCCAAGCTATCGGTGCGGTACTATCTGAAGTATCTCAAGCAGATGCCGATTCGAGAGGGCTCACTAAATTTAACACGGATGGACAAGCCAATGCGAATGCTAACGGGACTTGTCTGTATTACAGTGCGGCTAAGATCGGTTCGTTTACCAGAAATAACTGCTCGGTTGGCTATCAGCCAGGCGCACCTGTAGTTTATACCGTTGCTGCTGGAATCTTTACTTCCGCTTCTTCTCAGGCTGATGCTGATAATCAAGCTCAGAATTTGGTAAACAGCAATGGACAGAATTATGCCAATGCAAATGGAACCTGCACCCCGATTGTCTTTAATGCTGAAGGAGAACAGAATTTTGACATTAATAGGCTGACTATTACGCTAACTGCCTCTTCTGTAAATCATAACGGTTATACTTTTAATATTGAAATTAATTATGACAATCCGATAAATGTCAATAAGTATAAAACCATCACAGCTACTTTGTTGCCGGGAGAAACGTATAAAGTTGTCAGCACATCAGTCTTAGCAAGAACTTATGCCATAATAGCATTTTAAAATTCTTAAAAAATGAAAAAATATATAGTAATATTCTTCTTATTGTTTTTTGTGAAGTCTGTAATGGCACAGACTTTAAGCAATACTAATTTTGTACGGACACTGAAGCCAAAAAAAGAAGTAAAAGCCTCTGATCTGGATAAGCTGTCTAAAGACGAGATGATTGAAAGCATCGCCTATTTTGACGGTTTGGGAAGGCCTATACAAAAAATCTCAGGAGGGCAGTCATCCGCAGGCAAAGATATTGTCACGCACATTGCTTATGATAGTTTTGGAAGACAGGTGCTGGAATATCTTCCATATGAAGCTTCTTCTGTAAACATGGCATATGCGACAGACGCTGAAACGGCAACAAAGGCATTTTACAATACAGAAAAATACGAAAACACTTCAAATCCTTTTTCAGAGAAGAAATTGGAATCATCGCCTTTAAATAGGATTTTAAGACAGGCGGCGCCAGGAAATCCTTGGGCTATGGATGGCGGCCATGAAATTAAATTTGACTATCAGACTAATACGGCAGACGAAGTGAAATTGTACAAAGCTTCAGCTGCTTGGAATGCAGGATCTGGACTGTATGATATTTCCCTTTCAGATGCAGGATATTATCAGGAGGCCCAATTGTTTAAAAACATTACCTATGATGAAAACACTTCAGCAAACCTTGTTGAAAAATCGGGTTCTACAGTGGAGTTTAAAAACAAAGAAGGACAGGTTGTATTAAAGAGAACGTATGACGCTGGAGAAAAACATGATACATATTATGTTTATGATGTTTTCGGAAACCTGACCTATGTGATTCCGCCAAAAGCAGAAGGGATTATTAATGATGAGATGCTGAATGGCTTATGCTATCAATACAAATATGACAGTAAGAACCGTTTGGCAGAGAAAAAACTTCCAGGCAAACAATGGGAATTTATTGTCTACGATAAATTAGACCGTCCTGTAGCAACAGGGCCTGCATTTTCACCTTTTAAAGACGATAATGCAGAAGGATGGATCATTACCAAATATGATGCTTTCGGCAGGCCAATTTATACAGGTTGGAGCAATCAGGCCTCAAATTCTGCGATAAGAAAATCATTGCAGGATGCTCAAAACAGTAAAACCGTAATATTTGAAACCAAGCAGACTTCGGGTACCATCGACGGAATAGAAGCTTATTACAGTAACACTATTGAACCGGTAAGCTTTAAGCTTTTAACAGTGAACTACTATGATAGTTATGCATTTCCAAATGCACAGCCTGCACCAGCTTCGATTGAAGGGCAGCTTGTTTTAAGCAATGTAAAAACACTAAGTACAGGAAGTTGGAAAAGAGCTTTGACTACAGCATCTTCTACTGCGGGAGAAACCAGCACAATATTTTATGATGACAAGGCAAGGCCAATAAAAAACTATCTGCAGAATCATTTGGGTGGGTACACTTCAAGCGAAAGCAAAATTGATTTTGCAGGAAAAACATTGTACACCATTACCAAACATAAGAGAACATCTGGAGATGCTGAAATTGTGGTGCGGGAAGAATTTACGTATTCGCCTCAGGACCGACTGCTGACACACACGCACCAGATAAATGGAGGAACAGTCGAACTTTTGACGGATAACAGTTACGATGCTTTAGGGCAGCTAATGAGCAAAAAAACAGGCGCCAATACAGGAAACCCGCTTCAGAAAGTAGACTTCCAGTACAATATAAGAGGGTGGCTTAAAGAGATTAATAAAACAAGCGGCTTGCAGCAGGATACCGATCCAGCTGATCTGTTTGCATTTAAAATCAATTACAATACCATACAAACGGATGTTGCAGGGGTGCTTCCTCTGTATAACGGAAATATTTCAGAGACATTCTGGAAAACGTCCTCCGATTTAAACGAAAGGGCATACGGTTATAAATACGATAATTTAAACCGCCTTAAAAATGCAGTATACGAAAAGAATGGCTTGACAACCAGTGCCTACGATGAAAACCTGACCTATGATAAAAACGGAAATATTAAAACATTAAACCGTAAAGGAGATTATGACCAGCAGGTGGGAAGTATTGAAATTGACGATCTGGTGTATGCTTATGCAAACAATTCCAACCAGCTGACCAAAGTGGCTGATAATTCGAACAATAGCAGCGGATTTAACGATGCCAGTAAAACAGATGAAGATTACAGCTATGATGGCAACGGTAATATGATTGCCGATAAAAACAAGAATATTACAGCCATCTCGTACAATCATTTAAACCTGCCAAAGAAAATAACATTTGGAACAACAGGAAGTATTGAATACTTTTACAATGCGTCTGGACAAAAAACAGGGAAAGCCGTCACAGAGGGTACGGTTACTGCAGTGACCGACTATTTAAGCGGTTATCAGTACAAAGAGAATGTATTGGAGTTTTTCCCGACAGCAGAAGGGTACATAAAGAATACAGATGGAGTGCTTTCGTATGTTTTCCAATACAAAGACCATTTAGGAAACGTTCGCGTAAGCTATGTTAAAAACCCGGCAACACAAGTTCCTGAAATTATTGAAGAGAATAATTATTATCCTTTTGGGTTAAAGCATAAGGGATATAATGATTATCTGCCGACAGCGAATAAGTATAAATACAATGGAAAGGAGCTCCAAGACGAGCTGGGGCTTGGAATGTATGATATGGAGGCGAGAAATTATATGCCAGATATTGGGCGCTGGGGTAATATCGATGCGTTGGCAGAGAGTTTTTTTAAAGATTCGCCATATAGTTTTTCAAATAATAATCCTATTTTCTTTGCTGATCCAAGTGGGCTATCTCCTGAATCTACAAAAGAAGCTTTTGAAAGAACTATTGTAAATGGGAGTGGAAAAGTTTTAGAGCATAGAGATGATGGAGACCCGGGTATTTACTTGGCCGATTTTGGATGGAGAGAGGGAGATTCAACAAATGGCTTAAGTTTGGTAGGATTTGAAAAACCAGGAGTTAAATATAATAAAGGAGATCAAGTTTTAATCGATATAAGGACAGGCTATGGCTTTGTACAGGGACAGAGAAAAGATGATTCTATAACACCTATCGGAGGGGCTGGTGACATTTTTGGAATTATTGAGATGCTTTCTATGACCACAGATGGAAATTCCGATATACTGGCATTATTGTTTATAATGAGAGGTAAAGGTGTTAACTCTTCTGCACTTGGAATTGGTAATGAACATCACTTAATTCCTGTGGCTGTATTTAAACAGCTTAAAGATGATTTAAAAGCATTAATGAAACTAGGCAGTAAAAAGAATTTTATGAGTTTAACAACTCCATTTCATGGCAATCATCCTCAATTTAGTAAGTATGTGAAAAATCAAATATTAGAACTTAAAAATGCAGGTTCATTGACGAAAGCATCGATTGAATCGTTACAAACTAATCTGAGAGCGATGATAAATAAAGCTGCAAGCGAATATGATAAAACTGGAAAAAATCTAAATGAATATTTTAGACAATTTAATAAATAAAAGAAATGAAATATTATCAAGTTAGTGTTTCTGCAGAGCCAAAAATTATTGGTGTAAAAAATGGAGTTTGTCAATTTAAGATAGATTATGAAAAGATATCTACTGAAAGTGTTTTTCAGACTTTTTTTAATTTTTTCAACTATAGTAATAAAGCTATTTGGAAAAATCAGGATGACATAACAAATTTTGAAATTCCTGAAATAAAAGGAGAAATGCTGAATAAAGCGAAAGTAACAGATATTATGGGTTATACTCCATCTATCAGTTTTTTGAACGAAGCTTTTAGCTTTAAATATTTTACTATTCTAAAGGAATATAATGTAAATATTTTAGGAGCGTTTGAAATTCAGATAAAAGATGTTATAGAGAAATATTTTTTATTGTTTTTTAAAGCCGTTTTATTGGATGAAATTAATTATGAAAATTCACTAGTAATGACGGGGCATCCAGTTTTAGATAATGTGGAGTATCATAAAATTGATAACGCAATAGATTATGTTCATTTTAAAGAAAAAAATCCAACAAGTAAGTTTAAGAAGATTTGTATCCCCAAAAAATATTTTGGAGAAGATGTTATTAATGTCCAGCCTTTGGCGAACCCTTTTTATTCAGAAAAATTAATAAATGAATTAACAGAAAAAAAAATTAAGGGATTGGAAATTATTTTTGAAAATTCTGCTGAGCTTATTTTTATATAATTTTTATTGATCATTCAATAATTTTTAAATAAATAATAAACAATTTGTTGGTAAAAATCAAAATAAGCTAAGGGTATTTTATACGCCCTTAATTTTTGGGTAATGTTACAGATTAGGTGTTTTTATAATTTAACCACTTAACTAATTGAAAAAGAAGATTAAATTTTAATTATTGAATAAAAAAAGAGACGACTAGCAGGTCGTCTCTTTCATTTTTTGTCTTTTAATAAACCTTAAAATGCATTTACTTTACCTTAGTGTTTCAAATTAGGTCATGAAAATAAAATGTAATTTTTGTAATGGTAAATGCATAAAAAATGGATTTCAATCTAACGGAAATCAGCGTTATAAATGTTGTGTTTGTCAAAGAAGACAGCAGATTGACTATAGCTACAACGCCTACAAAAGGGATATCAATCAGGAGATAGTGTTGTTCACAAAAGAAGGACTAGGAATAAGAAGCACCGCAAGAATACTGAAAATATCTGCTACGACATTATTGAAAAGAATTATATCAATTGCCAGAAGTATTACCAAACCAATTATCAGCAGAGGCAAAACTTATGAAGTTGATGAGATGTGCACGTATATCAGACACAGGAAAAATTACATCTGGCTGGTTTATGCCTTGGAAAAGAATTCTAAAACAGTTGTGAGTTTTAATGTATATTAGAGAATTAAAAAGTAAACGCGAGGATGACCCTGCAGGTTTAACTGAGAGTAGTAAGTTTTTTTATCTCAATATTGAACATTCTGAATTTTTAGAAACTCTTAAAAGAAATGATGAATTGCAAGTATATTCTTTTTTTATTGCAGTTACGATTTTACATGAATTTGTTCATGTTGGGAGAAGAGCAAATGATTTAAGGAAATATGATACTAATGAAATGGGTTGGGGATGGGAAGAAGCTACATTTGGAGGACATATAATCAATGGTGCATTAAAAGATATTCCTAACTTTGGAAATTTCTTCTCTGAAAATAAAGCGCTAGTTAAAAAATACAAATGGAGCTTTAAAGATGAAAAATACAAATACCCACCACTTTTCTAAAAAAAAACAAATAAATTATGATAAGAAAATACATTTACTTAACGACTTTTTGTAGCTCGTTATTAGTTATTTCATGTAAAAAAGAAATTTTTGTTAAAAAGCAAAATATTCATGTTAATCCTGGACAAAAGTTTATTGAAGATAATTTTTTAACAATAGTTGATACAATTGCATACAGTAGGGGAGCATTCATAACTACTCCAAGTGATTCTATTTCATATCCTAGATTATCAGTAAAATTATTTCAAAGAACAAATTATCTTAAAGGATTGGAAGAATCGACAACTGCTTATTTTAAAGAGAATAAAGATTTAGGAATGGTTTTTAAAGATGTTATAAATAAAAAATCTTATTCAATAGTCACTTTAGATTCTAATTTTCCGAAAAGTATAGGTAAATATTATTTTTTCTTTAATGAGAATGAACAAGACAAAACCATGAAGTATGCTGGAAGAATCGATATAGAGAACTTTAAAATATATAAGAATAAAGCGGTATTATTATTATCAAAATCAGTGAGACATTATGGAACCACAGAGATTGTATTTCTAATAAAAGAGAATGGTATATGGAAAATTTACAAAAGAGACGTTTTACTTGAGTCATAGCGGTAGTGTTTCAAAGTTGGTGATATGAGATTTTAGAATTGTAATTTTTTGAAATTGAACAAATTTTAGAAATAAATAATTTAAAGATGAGCAGTAATGCTCATCTTTTTTGTTTTAATATTGCCTTAACTGAGCTTAAATGAGTAAAAATGCGACATGGTATTCCAAAGTTAGTGATCGTATTAATTGTCCAAAATGTAAAGAGCAAAAGGTTATTAAAATGAAATGGAGTGAGTGCCAGACATAAGGCTATAATAACTATACTTAGAGCGGTTGGAAATATTGGATTTGGGGCAAACATGTTACAAGCGAAACCACCCATAGCGGGTCGTAATTTTTGGTACGGCATAATCATGAATAAGGCTGGTCAGTATAACCAGTCCCAAAATGGTGGCAATGGGTATAATCGATATTTTCCTTATTTTGGAGAGCATTCATATTCTGGAGGGTACATTTATTATGGATATTATAAACAATTTTACAAACAATGAGAAAATTTTTAATCTTTATACCTATAATAATTTTAGGTTGCGTAAATAAATTACAGGAAGATCGCTTGTATTTGAAAGAAATAAAAACAAAAAATAAGATTATAGAATGGTTTTATTATTCAAATGTTAGTTCAACTAGTGCCGACTATGTATTACTCTATGATACAACAAATGGTAGAAGCGACACAATTGTTAATTCAACAAATATAAAGGATGTCCGTTTTTCAAATGATACAATTACTTTGTTTTTTTATGGTAAACCAAGAAAATATGACGATTATTTAAGAATTAAAAAAACAATCAAGTATTTTAAAATTAAAATTGATACGAATTCAGTATCTAAAGGTCCAATGCCAAGTAGGGAGTCTTATTTGAAAAAATAATTTTTTTGTAGTGTCTAATAATGGTAGTTTTTAAAGTTAGTGATATGAGATTTTAGAATTCTAACCTTTTGAATTTGAGTAAATTTTAGGAATAAATAATTTAAAGATGAGCAGTAATGCTCATCTTTTTTTGGTTAAATCAGACACAAGAAAAATTATATCTGGCTGGTTTATGCATTGGAAAAGAATTCTAAAACAGTTGTGAGTTTTAATGTTGGCAAACGAACCAACAAAACTCTAAGCCGAGTTCTGGATACTTTAAAACTATCCGAAGCTAAAAAGATATTTACCGACAGATTAAAAAACTACAGGTATCTGCTTGATGAGAAAATGCATTCAGTAAAACGTTTCGGGGCAAACCATATCGAAAGAAAGAATCTGACACTCAGAACTCATCTGAAGCGACTCAATCGAAGGAAAATCTGCTTCAGCAAAAGTTTAGTGATTTTTACTGCTGTTTTGAAGATTTACTTTTTGATTTGAGTTTAGTAAGTTAATTTGTTTTGGGATTAACTTAACGGGACTCGAACCAATTTTTCTTTAAAGCACAGGTTATTTTTATAAAAAAAACATAAAACCATTTTTTCGAATCATAAAAAAAGCCTGAGAAATCTATATTTCTCAGGCTTTTACTTTTACCTTGTAGCGGGAACAGGACTCGAACCTGTGACCTTCGGGTTATGAGCCCGACGAGCTGCCTACTGCTCTATCCCGCGATGTTTCGGGTGCAAAGATACACACTAAATACGGTTATGCAAATAATTTTAGTACTTTATTTTTTATAATTTTTAGAAAAGACGGTTTTTCTTATAATTTAAAATCCAGTAATTCTTGGTAAACGTTTCCTTTTAAGCCTAATAGCAAGCCAAATGCAGGTTCGGTTTTTATACCTTTTTCTTTCAGTTTTATGACCTCCAATCGGAAGTTTTCGTCTTTTGAACTTAGAATTTGGTGCTCCATGAGCATATGTCTGTAACCATTTTGAAGTTCGGTCGGGATATTTTGTCCAAAGATTTCGATTTCAAAAGCATCAATAAAGAAGTTTGCGAGAACAGATTCTTGGTTATCAATCACGATTTCTTGAATGGTAAAATTGCTTTCTTTTTTGAACTGACTTTTAATTTTTTGAATAAAATCAGATTTGTTTTTCCAATAACAGACAATATCCAAATCGCTGTTTTCGATATCAATATTTATCGGAATTGTACCAACCAAAATAGGATCGAATTCAGCAAGATTATCCAAAACTCCATGTTTAGTCAACATATGAAATGCAGCTTGCTGTCTTGGATTTCCAGTTTTTAAATAAGATAAGTCCTTGAAATTAATCATTTATGATATCACTTTTTTCTTCGTTGATTTCTTGTTCTAATCTTTTATTGATATCGACTTTTGCATTCTTAAAAACAAAAATCGTAGCGCCATATCCTCTAGCATATTGATTCGTGACTTGACCGCCAATAACTGCCGATTCAAAATACGGACTTGTTTCTTTCATCTCTTTGTCGTTTTCTTCGAAATCCTTAACGCGAATAAGATTTTTATACTTAATGGTAAGATCAAACCAATTCAGATAATCGGCATTGAAAGAAACCGCTTTAATTCCTTTTTTAGTGTAATAATTAATCGCTCCAGCTTGTCCGTAATTATCACAAAGTACAATCGTTTCTTTCTGATTTGGCAGTAAAGCATAAAGCGAGTCTGTTTTTCTGGCCAATTCTTTCCAGCCTAGCATATCGGCAAAATCCTGAGGCAGATGATGATCTTTTCCATCTTCCCAACGAAGCAGTCCAAGTTTTTTGTAAGGCTCTGAATGTGCAACCATATATTCTGGACTTTTATTTGGAAAAGCAACATTATAGATCGGTATAAAAAGCAATAGAGGAATGAGAATAAAAACAGGTTTTAGAAAGCGTTTCCATCCCGTATTTAGAATTTCTGCAATATAAGCTGCTCCAAAAGCAATGTAAATAGGATACAATCCGATGGCATAATAAGCTTTTGCTTTGAAATAAATAAAAATTAAAAGGGTGAAAAAAAACGAAGCAAAAAAGAGCTGATACTTTTTGAAAGACTTATAAAGTAATACCGCATAAAGTCCGGCCAAAATCACCAATAATCCGCCGATGAAAAAGAGAATCTGTTCTTTTAGAAAATCACTTAAATTAACATTAACCAATTGCGTTTCGGCCAATTCTTTCATATGATGTACAATTGGTAAATGGTTGCTGTACTGCCAATACAGATTAGGAAGAATTAGAACTAATCCTAAAATTAAGGCAAAATAAAACTCTTTTTTTACCAGCATTTTTCGCTGTTTAGAAAGTAAAATAGAAGGAATTAGTCCCAATAACAAAAACAGGATATTATACTTATTCAAGAAACCGAAGGCAAAAACAACAGCTCCGAAATAAAGCCATTTTGTATTTTCCGAAGTCAGATATTGTATTAAAACATAATATAACGCCGTCCAGCATAAAACATCAAAAGAGTTGGGTTGATAAAGCATGTTCAAGCGTAACAAACAGGAAAGTAAAACACAAATCGCCCCAAGAATTAAAGCGTAGAGATTGCCTTTTAAAAGTTCAATGGTTTTCCAGACAATCAAAAGTGTCAGCGCGCCAAATAGGGCAGGGAAGAACTTGACCCAAAAAACTGAATTTCCGAGCTGAAGAATAATATACGAAAACCAAGAGGTAACAGGCGGAACAGATAAATAACCCCAAGCCAAATGATTTGCTTGATCCAAGTGCAGGTATTCGTCGCGCTGTAAATCGTATTCTGGGCTAATTAAAACATATTGCAGGATGAATTTTAGAATTATAAATCCAAATAAAATCAGGTTCTTTTTGGTCATGGAGTTTTGGTTTTTGGTCTTCGATTGATAATCTACAGCTAATATATTATTTATTTTTATAAAGTTAAACGAATGAATTTTAAGGAAATAAAAAAAGCTTCAGACAATTCTGAAGCTTTTTGTTTTTTCATGCTTTTTAGGATATTACTCCTCTACAGCAGTTTCAAATTCCATGTGGTCAATCATTTCTGCCTCTGGTTTTTCTGGCTTAGACGCTTTTAAAGTGTTGAATCTTTCTAACATTTCTGTTTCGCCTTCTTCACCGCTGAAATAAGGGAAAACGTCCATAATTGCTGTTTCTGAAATGGCCGGAATAGAATATTCGCCCATTGTATTTTTCATTACGTGAAGTGTATTGTCAAAGGCTTCGCGAACATCGTTTGCCTGAACCAGCATATACATGCTTGTTTTTCTTTCCTTGCCACTTTCTTCATCATAAGCAATTAGAGTGATTTTAGATTTAAACCATCTGTCCGCATTCTCAAAAGGATGAATTTCGGCATAATTTGCCACTTTGATAGCCGTGATTTTAAATTCTTCACTTGTATACGCGGCCATTTCTTCAGTCATTCTTTTTTCAGCTTCTGTGTAAGACAAAGCATCAACCAAATAGGGCTCGGTTAAAACTTTTTGTCCTCCGGTTTCATCTGTCTTTCTATATTTTACTTTGCATTCGTACCAAGTTGCGCTCATCTCTTTTTAAATTTTAAGGATGCCAAAGATAAATCTTACTGCAAAATAAATAGTTAAATCTTCAAATAGATATTCACAATTTTAGATGATTTTTGCTAATGTTTTGAGATTCTGAAAGTTGTATTTTCTAATGGTAAAAATGATTTGTAATCACATTCATTCTTTTCTATTTTGCCTAAAAGTAAAAATAATTCATCCCTGTTTTTAATTTAAACATTTGTAGTTCAGTTGTTTATTTTCTTGATTTGAAAATTGTAAAAAAAAAAGGAAAATTACTAAATCCAAAAAATCAATTTGTTCGTAAGTAGCGATAGCAATGGCTGGAAACGGAGTTGAATTCAAATGATATTGGTTTTTGGAGCATATTGAATTTTGTCACATTTCCAGCTCTTGTTTTTATAAATATTAAAAATAAAAGGTTGGGGAAATTAAACGTTCAGAAGTTAAAAGAGACTTTAAAATATTTGGAAAGCAAACAGCGTGAATTAAAAAAACAAAATCAAAATGATACGCGAAGTCTAGAATCAATGATTAAATATTTAAAAAAAGATATGATGGAACAGCATGACTTGTCTGAACATCATCAGCTGATAAAACAAGAAATCAAAGACACAGAAACTTTTATAGAAAATGTCAAAAACATCATTAAAATCAATTCCTAAAAACCGTTTTTTATTGTAAAATTTTACTCTTATTCCAACTTAAATTTTTCGTTTTTACAATCCAGAATTAATTTGTGATGGAGGAAAAGTTTGTTGCCAATCATTCCTTGCATTCCAGAACGCTTCATTAAGAATTTTTGAAGGTCTGAAGTGCCTTCTATATAGGTAACTTCAGAGAGGTCTAGAATCACTTTGTCAAATTGTATTTTCTTTTTCGTATAAGTAGAATAAACACTTAAAGTATTTCCCCACGAATTTCCTTTTTCGATTCTTACAGCACTGTTTTTAATTCTGTATTGCTGCCAAATTTCTTTTGTAGTTATCAGTTCGTAACCGCTAGTTCCAGAATCGTACAGCAGTTTTAGTTTTTCATTTTCGATATTTGAAGGAATTAAAATTTTACGTTTTTTAAATTCAAAATTGGAAAAATCATCTTCTTTAATTTTTTCGATGAAGGAACATTGATTGTTTTTGAAATCTAAAATCGCAATGCGTTTTTCTAATAAATCGGTTCCAATTGTTCCAATAATATTGGTTGCTTTTGCGGCATCAAAATTGATTTTTTTGCCATAATTCAAAACTTCAAAATTGTTTGAAACAACTTTCATATTTCCGATTGTTAAAGCAATCGAAATGGGATTGTTTGTTGCATTAATTTTAATCTCATTTCGAAATTTTTCAGCAATAGATTCCAATGATTTTTTATAAAAAACAGTAATAGCAGAACCCGAATCAAATTGCATATAAAAGATTTGGTTGATTCCGTTTAATTTTACAGGCAAAAGCAAAGCTGAATGGGAATTTTCGTGACTCGAAATCCATTTTATGGGAATATTTTCTACAATTCCCGAAACCTTCAAATAGTTTTCTGGCGGAGAGAATTTCTTTTGAAAATAAAAATATCCTCCCAACAAGAATAAAACAATAATGACTAAAAAGATGGCTGCAATTTTCTTAAATAATTTCATGGTTTATTTTTTCTGCAAGATTCGGATTTCGATTCCGATTTTGGTGCAAAAACAATATGACAGTTTTACGTCATTTTTATGACTTTTATTATAAGAATTTGTTTTTCAGTTTTATAGCTAATTCTTGTTTTTGGTTTAAACTGATTCCGTTTAAAATAACAATCAGAAATTTTATGCAAAGAAAGGCAATTAAGGGAATGATGAATAGCGGAAATTTGAAAGTAAATAAACGTTGAATAAACGGACTCACAATCATGATGACCGAAAGAATAAGACTTAAAACAATTTGGAGGCTAACAATTTGTTTTCCTATTTCTTTGTTTTGGGCATCTTGTGTTTTATAAGTTAAAACTAAAGGAAAAATAACGCTTCCAAACGGAATAATAAGTCCAGATAAAACAGAAAGGTTAATGAGTTTGGCTCTTTCAATTTGGATATTTTCCTTTTTGATAATCAGGTTTTGGGGATTGGTTTCTAGAGCTTCGGCAATTGTTTTTAAGGTAAAACCTTTCAGAATATTCCCCGCTTCAATTCGCTGAATGGTTCGTAATGAAAGACCCGATTTTTCGGCAAGTTCATTTTGAGTCATGTTTTTTTCTTCTCTCAAAAATTTAACTTTATTCTTCATTGTTTTAGGTTGGAGGTCCAGAGACGAAATTATGAAAAAACTTTTGATGAAATCAGTATAAAAGAACCTAGTATTATAGGCTAATTCTAAGTTTTAATAAAAAATTAAGTTTTTTACTTTAACAAAAATCACTAACTTGTTGGATAATAAATGATTTATTATCATAAAAATTCCCAGTTATGCGAGTATCCGTTGTCCGAAAAAATATAAAGTTTTTACCAGATTCAAGAAGAGTTGTTGCCCGATATTTTATGAATGGGCAAGAACGAACCCAGCAAATGGTACTTCGGATAATGATGCTGGATGAGAAACAGGTACTGCAGACTTTGGAGCAAACACTTCGTGAATTTGCTAGGAGGCACCGAAATATTTCGGCAGTATTCTTTAGACACTGTGAAAGAATACGACCTATAATAGAAGGAATGCAGATCGATTACGAAGGCATGTCTCTAGACCGAAAAATGCTTATTGGATCGTATTGTACAATGGAGTATGCCATAGAATCTGCTGCGATTTTTAATCCTTCAATTGTAGAAGATTTTGATCAGACGGGATTAGAAGCAGGAGAAAAACGCGTTATTATTTCTTTTCGTGCAACGGGTGAAGGGCATATTTCGTCGATTGTTTTTAGAAGAGCAATTCTAGATCGTGACAATAATCTGCATATCATGAAAATAGGAAATCATATTGATCAGGCAGAAATTGAACATAAAACGTTGTTTAATAAAGAGCGTTTTTTGACCAAACTGTATGAGATGCATACTACTGATAAATATATCGCTCAGATTATGCAAGATCTTCCAGAAGAATTTGAATTTGCTGTTCTTAAAAATATGCTCGTTGAGTCTTTAAAAGATCCTTTAATTCGTGAAGAAAGAAAAGTTGCGTTGGAAGAAATTTTGTGGCTGGCCAATTCTTTTTACGATTTGCAATTCAAACACGATTCTGATATAACGGAACGTGTCATTTTTCCGATTTCTGATTCTGAAAGTCGAGGAATAGAAGATGCGCGTTTTGTACGTTTTGTTGATGATAATGGTTCAGATCGTGTTATGGCAACCTATACGGCTTATAACGGACATACCATTCTACCAAAGTTAATTTCTACCGAAGATTTTTATAGTTTTAGAGTTATGCCACTGCATGGCGAAGGTGCACAGAACAAAAATCTGGCTTTATTTCCTCGAAAAATAAAAGGTAAATATGCTATGCTGGCCAGAATTGATGGCGTTAATAATTACATTATGTATTCTGATCGTGTCACACAATGGAACACACCAATTCTTTTGCAAAAGCCTAAGTTTAATTGGGAATTGACTCAAATAGGAAATTGCGGTTCGCCGTTATGGACAGAAGAAGGCTGGCTTGTTATTACACATGGAGTGGGAACAATGAGACGTTACTGTATTGGTGCTTCATTATTTGATCTGGACGATCCATCAAAAGAAATAGGAAGATTGACAGAACCGTTGCTTTCTCCTTTGGAAGATGAGCGTGAGGGATATGTTCCTAATGTAGTATATTCTTGCGGGGCGATTATTCATAACAACAGTTTAATTCTGCCTTATGCCGTATCTGACTATTGTTCTACTTATGCTGTGGTAGATATGGTAGAGTTGTTGGACGCGCTTAAGAAAAGTAAATAAAATTATCTTTTGTTGAGATTTGGGATTTTCTCCGTCAAGTTTTTCCAATATCGTTTTGGCATGTGTTTGATATGAAGTTTGGTGTTTTTTCTTGATTCGATATTGACACTCTTGAAATAATTACGCCATAAATTCTCGAAAAATTCTTCGTTTTCATCGTTGATTTCGGCTAGAAAACTAGAGGACGGATTGGACTCAAATTGCATTTCGACCGTAGAAATATTTTCAAGGTCGTAATAAATTCCATACTTGCGTTTTGAGTCGTAAATGAGCCAGCGCTGGTCGGCGTAACGGTTTTTAAAATGCTGTTCGATAAGTGGTAAAACGTCGCAATCTGGTTCGATAATGGCATAATATAATCCGTCTTTTGTTAGTTTAAAACGAACAAAAGCCTTCATTCTATGGCTTTCTTTTCCCGTTAAATGCGCCGCTTTTTTTACATTCAATACTTCGCTTCGGCTTAAATCTCCTTCAATATTAATTTTACTTGCAAAAACATATGCTGTAAATCGGAACAAAAGTTCTTCAATTTGATCCAATTCAGATAAAAAAGCAAAATAAATAGCATGGAAGCCATGATGCGAAAGACGTTGCTGTAAACCATTCAAAACCCGATTAGCTTTTACCTCATCAGTTGTTACAGAATGGGTATTGGAGAAAAGCAAAGTATTTGAAGTCTCTTCTTTGGCAAAAACAACATCTTTAAGTTTGTATTCGTAGATTTCAAAAATAGCTGTAAGCCAGCCTTCATAACTTCCATCATAAATAATCTGTGTCATTTGAATTAAAATAAAGCAAGCTGGTTCGAAAAATTATTCTTGTATTTACTGTTTTGCAGATTCAAAATCTGATTTTTTATTTGAATCGGAGTCAAGTCTTTCTGTAAATAAAAAGGCGAAGAGAAAGCCAAAAAATACTTGGATCGGCTGTACGAAATTCCAAGTTTCTTTAAATCATCAGGCTGTAATTTTTTGAAAGTTCTAGCAGCAACAATCTTTTTTGCTCCCAAAAATCCTATTCCTGGAATACGCTGAATCATTTCTAAATCGGCCGTATTGATATCAACAGGAAACTGATGAAGATTTCGTAAAGCCCATCCTAATTTTGGATCAATATCTAGGTCAAGATTCGGTTGGTCAAAACCAACAATTTCATTTACATTAAATCCATAATAGCGAATTAGCCAATCGGCTTGGTATAAACGATTTTCGCGAATCATAGGTACGGGAGTTCCAATTGCAGGAAGCCTGTTGTCGTGGCTTATTGGTACATAACCAGAATAATAGACACGACGCATTTTCATTTGTTCGTAAAAGTAATTGGCCATTCCAAGAATTTCCAGATCATTTTCTTTTGTTGCGCCAATCACCATTTGCGTGCTTTGTCCAGCAGGAGCAAAAAGCGGTGTCTTGTAATTCGTTTTTTTCTCTTCTTGGTAACCAATAATCTCATTTTTTAGATATTGCATTGGTTTAATCACATCCTTATGATTTTTGTCTGGAGCGAGTAATTTGAGACTTTGTTCTGTCGGCATTTCGACATTTACACTCAAACGGTCGGCGTATAGTCCAGCTTCTTTTAGCAATTCTTCGCTGGCACCTGGAATTGCTTTTAAATGAATATAGCCATTAAAATTTTCTTCCAATCTTAGTTTTTTGACAATTCTAACCAGACGCTCCATCGTATAATCTGCATTGTCAAAAATTCCAGAACTAAGAAATAGTCCTTCGATATAATTTCTTCTGTAAAAACCAATTGTTAAGTCTACAACTTCTTGTACGGTAAAAGCAGCCCGCTTGATGTCGTTGCTTTTTCGGCTTACACAATAAGCGCAATCAAAAATGCAATGATTGGTAAGAAGGATTTTTAGAAGAGAAACGCAGCGTCCGTCTTCCGTAAAAGCATGACAGATTCCGCCTCCAGTATCTCCTAATCCCTTATTTTTATTTTTTCGCGTGCTTTGTCCCGATGAGCAAGAAACATCATATTTTGCTGCATCTGCTAAAATTGCCAATTTCTCCATCACTCTTTCCTGTACCATTTTGCTCTTTTTTAGTTGTTTTTGAAATAAAAATTCATTCTTTCAAAACTAGGAATTCATGCTAAAAAAGGAGCAAAATAATCTGTTCTAAATTGTATCATTTTTTTTTTTGGAAGGTAATTTTTACATTAAAAAATTAATTATATTTAAGATTCAAAAAACAGGTATAAATACGGGGTTGTAAATTGTCAAAACTTTATACATTCGCCGAAATAGAAAAACTGATTTCCCCCCTTAACATTGGTTTTTCAGATTTAGAAGTGTTAGCAAATATTAGGAACAAAAGGCTAAAACAATGAAATTTGTAAAAGGACAAGATGTTTCCTACACAGCATTGAGTGGGAGATCTTACAAGGGAACCATTATCGAAAGAAAAATGGATTTTAAAAAGGGGCTTATAATAAAATCGACTTCAAAGGAGAGAGATTTTCATTATCTCATCGAAATACAAAAGAACGGCACGACCGAGAAAATTTTGTGTGCCGAAAATCATCTTAAATTATTAGAAAAGAAAAAACGTGCAGTAAAGAAAGTGGCTTAGCCGTATTTTGCAATCTTTAGGGCAGGTTTGTGTTTTAGTATGCCGCGACAGCGACCCGAAAAGGGTAGGGGTAAATTTTACGGTAATTAATTATAAACGTTTCTCTAAACAGTCTACTAAACTTCATTTTTTTAACTTAAAATAAAAAACTAAGTAAAGCTTTATTATTTGGCTTTGCGTAGTTTTTTAATTCAATTTATGAAAGAATCAAAGGTCATTTTAACCCGATTCTTTTTAAGCTGTTGATGATTCTAAAAACAATTTCATCAGAAAACATAAAACTAGATAGCGTTTCTTTCATCTCTGCTGCTGTTTGAGGTTGTAGTTCTAGAAGGTTATTCAAATATACTTTTGCTTTTTCGTCTTCGCTAAGCAGAGATAAAGAGACGGCTTTCAGCAAAGGATCCCAAATAGTCTCGTCAAAATCCATTTTTTCTGCCCAGTATAAAGACTTTTGATACTCTTTTTTATGAATGAAATAGTAACAATATCCAATGCTAATCCACCATGGATGCGCATGATTTATAAGTGTGGCATTTTCTAATAAATTAAAGCCTTTCTCAAAATAACCTGCAAAAATTAGAATACAGCCTATTCCTGCAGCAATACCAGACGAATTAGGGTTCATTTTTATGCATTGCTCTGCAGTATAAAGACAGTTGTCCTCCTCTTTTCTAAAACAATATAAAAGAGCCTGTGCGTACCAAGCCTGCTGACAATTAGGATCAATATTTAAGGCTTTTGTGATACAATGATTACTTTTTTCGATAGTTTTTTTGCAATTGTCTAATCCTAGCGCAATAGAAGCTAAATGCATTTCGCCCAGCATTGCCCAAGTAATTGAATGGTTTGGGTCTATTTCTACGGCTTCAGTTAAATTAGAAAGAGCAGTAGCATAATTTTCAATAGAAAAGGAACATTGGTATTCATGATAACTGCAGACTGCCTTTGAAACGTTTGAGTGGTTTGAAATTTTAGATGATGAAGTTTTTACCATTTCTTTGAAAATAGTACCATAGTAACCGCCCATAGTAGAAACGATATCCTTTACAATTTCATTTTGAATTCTAATGCCATCATCTATTGTGGCTGGAGTAAATACTTTAGTAGAAATGAATTTTCCTGAAGATGAACTTATTAGGTTCACCCTTATGTGCAGTTTGTTATCGATAATTTGAATGTGTCCTGTAATAATAAAATCTGCTCCAATCAGATTGGCTGCTTCCAGAACATTTTCGTTAATTTTTGAAAGGACATCAGAAGAGAAATGAGCTATTACAGATATATCCTGAAAACGGGAAAGTTCTGCACTGATCTCCTCTGAAAGGATTTGCGAAAAAGCTTCTAAATCTGGTCGATGTACCGTTGTTTTAAAAGGAAAAACGGTAATTAAAGGATTGGTTTTAGTACTACGGATAGAGAAATCAGTAGGTCTCATTTTATTATTATGAATAAATTCTGGAACGTAACCGCCTTTTGGAACATGAATGATAACCGAATTGCCTTTTCCATCGGTAGAATAATATTCAGTGAGCAATTTTCTTAATCGTCCTGCATGAATGCGAACCATGGCGTCATCATGCGGATTAAAATGCGTGGGTCTGCTTAAAGCATTTACAGCTATAGAATATTCTTTGATAAAATGCTGTCTTTCGTCTATAGTTTCGGTGACAATATAGCGAAGAAAATTACTTAAAAGAGTGGAGTTCTTAAAAGAATAAAACTTTAAAACATTTTCCAGCTCATCATAGATTTTATCCGAGGGGATTTTTTTTATAGACTCCATAATAAATTATTTGAAAATTATTAATGTCAAAAAAAAGTCACTGAGGCGTATAAAATCTTAAAGGCCAAATACTTATGAAGGTATAAATTTATGAAAATTTTTAACATGTTAGTATTATTTATCTGATAATTTAACGGTTAAATGTAACGGTTAATAACCCTAATGGTGCAATTGTATTAGTTATATTTGTTTGGTAATCAAGCAATAAGCGTTGCTTTTTTTTCTTTTTTAACAAAAAGTACTGTATTGTATAGGTGTTGAAATTTTTGCATTCCCATTTTAAAAGCTTTTAGGATCAGATAAAAGCTTTTGAGGTGAATAAAAATTCGTACGGAGAAATATCAATTTTTTAAAATAAAATGACTTTTATTTTAATCCATGACTGCAAAAATCAGATTAAAAGTTGTATCCCATAATAAACAAACTATAATCATTATGAAGAAAAAGTTCTTACCTATGGTATCGATGAGACATCGAGCCATTATAATTTGTTTTCTCCTTTCAGTATTTGTTCGAGCTCAAGACGAAGGGAATAAAAGCATGGAAATCTACGGATTTATTATGACCGATATTGGTTATAATTTTAATCAGATACAATCAGATTGGTACGATGTAGTGAGACCTACAAAATTACCTGCCTTTAAAGACGAATACGGACCAGATGGCAGTTACTACGCTTCTGTGCGCCAGACCAGATTAGGTTTCAAAAATTACTTTGATACAGGAATTGGCGAACTAAAAACTCATTTTGAATTCGAATTGTTCGGTACGGGTGTCGATGCTGGACAAACTACTTTTCGTTTACGTCATGCTTATGCCGAATTAGGAAAATTTGGAGCTGGACAAACTTGGAGCCCATTTATGGATATTGGCGTATTTCCTAATTCATTAGAATATTGGGGGCCAACAGGAATGGTGTTCTTCCGTAATATTCAAATTCGTTATATGCCAATTCAAGGTGATACCCGTTTAACCATCGCATTAGAAAGACCTGGAGCAAGTGCCGATCAGGGAGATTATGCAAATCGTGTGGAATTGCAAGGTGTAAAAGCGAGATTTCCGTTACCAGACCTTTCAGCAGAATATCACGTTGGAACAAAATGGGGTTATGTGGAATTAGCAGGTATCGTAAGAAAAATTGAATGGAAAGATCTGAATAATGATCAGTATGATTTGTCTGGAGATGCTGTGGGATGGGGGCTTAATTTAAGTACCAACATTAACTTTAGTAAAAACGATGTTTTTAGAGGGCAGGTGGTATACGGAGAAGGAATACAGAACTACATGAATGATGCTCCAGTTGATGTAGGTATCGAAAACAATTTAGGTAATCCTGTAACTCCTGTAAAAGGTGTTGCGCTTCCTTTACTGGGTGTTGTAGCTTTTTTAGATCATAATTGGAGTGATAAATTCAGTACGGCAATAGGATATTCCATGATTGATATCGATAATTCAGATGGACAAACAGATGACGCATTTAAAAAGGGACAATACGCGCTTGTAAATGTCTTGTATACTCCTGTAAAGAATTGCACGGTTGGTGCAGAATTTCAGTGGGGTGACCGCGAAAATTTTAATGACGGATGGAGTACTTCAATAAACAAATTACAATTTTCTTTTAAATATAATTTCTCACAATCATTTTATAAAAGAAACCAGTAAAAGCCTTTTGTTTTTAATCAATAAAAAAAGAAAATATGTGTAAAACTGTACAATACCTGCTATTGTTCGGATTGTCTTTAGGTATTCTTAATGCTCAAACCCGAACTGAAAAAGATCTTCTAGGAGAAAAACAAATCCCGACAAATGCTTATTACGGTGTGCAAACTGCACGTGCGTTAGAAAATTTTCAAATAAGTAGCTTGACTACGCAATCTTATCCTGACTATGTAAAAGCTTTTGCAATGGTTAAACTAGCCGCGGCACGTGCCAATGCTGATGTAGGACGACTTAAAAAAGACAGACTCGCTGCTATAGAAAAAGCTTGTCAAGCTGTAATTGACGGCAAATATCATGATCAGTTTTTGGTTGATTTGTATCAAGGTGGAGCCGGTACTTCTGCCAATATGAATGTAAACGAAGTTTTGGCCAATATTGCACTTGAACTAAGCGGTCATAAAAAAGGAGAATATCAATACATTGAACCCCACGATGATCTTAATATGGGGCAATCAACAAACGATGTGTACCCAACAGCAATAAAAGTGGCATTATTGCTTCATAACGATAAGCTGCTTAAAGAGGCCGATCTTTTGGCTAAAGCTTTCCATAAAAAAGGAGACGAGTTTAAAGACATCCTAAAAATGGGAAGAACCGAAGGACAAGATGCTGTGCCAATGACGGTAGGTCAGGAATTTCACGCTTTCGGGAATCAGCTTGATGCGGAGATTAGCGCTTTAAAAAAATCGGAAGTTTATTTATGCGAACAAAATATGGGAGCTACTGCTATCGGGACAGGAATTACCGCTTCTCCAGGTTATGCAGAAAAAGTAGCTTCACATCTGGCAAAAATTACAGGAAAACCAATCGTAATGAGTAAAGATCTTATTGCGGCTACAACTAGCCAACAAGGTTTTGTAATGTATTCTTCTACACTTAAAAGCATGGCAGTTGCCTTGGCAAAAATAAGCAGCGATTTGATCATTTTGGCTTCTGGTCCTCGTACTGGTTTTTTTGAAATCAATTTGCCTGCACTTCAGCCAGGATCTTCAATTATGCCAGGAAAAGTAAATCCGGTTATGCCAGAATTGATGAATCAATTGTGTTTTAAAGTAATGGGAAATGACCTAACCGTAACGATTGCCGCACAATCCGGTTTATTGCAATTAAATGCCTTTGAACCTGTACAGGCTATTGCCATGATGGAATCTCAAGGATTGTTTTTTAAAGCAATGCCATTATTTAGAAAAAACTGTATCGATGGCATCACGGTAAACAAAGATGTTTTAGCGCATTACATGGATAGAAGTGTAGGTGTGGTAACGGCTCTGAATCCTGTTTTGGGTTATGAAAAAACCACCGAACTGGCCAAAGAAGCACTCGCAACCAACAAAGGAATCTTAGAACTTATACGCGAAAAGAAATTGCTGACAGAAGATCAAATTAAGAAACTTCTAGATCCAGCAACTTTAACGGGCCAAAAATAATTCTCAATCTAAAACGACAAAATGATGAAATTAAATATCAACTTTTACAAAAAAATGCTTTTGCTGCTGATACTGTCATTAAATATCAGCATGTTTGGACAAGCTAAGCCTAAAGTTCTAATATTGGCAACTGGCGGAACAATTGCTGGTTCTGCTAAAACGGGAGTACAATCAGAATATACTTCGGGGCAGGTTACTATTGATGCAATGGTAAATGCAATTCCCGACGCTTTGAAACTGGCAGATATAAAAGGCGAGCAAATTGCAAATGTCGGGTCTCAGGATATGTCATTTGAAATCATGCTGAAAGTAGCCAATAGAATTAATGAATTAGCATCTAGCAAGGATGTCGATGGTTTTGTAATTACGCACGGAACCGATACTATGGAAGAAACTGCTTATTTTTTAAATCTGGTAGCGAAAACAGATAAGCCTATTGTACTTGTGGGTTCAATGCGTCCATCAACAGCCATTAGTGCAGACGGGCCTTTAAATCTTTATAATGCGATTGCTGTAGCTGGCGATTCTAAAGCAAGAGGACGCGGAGTGCTTTTGGTAATGAATGATTGGATTCATTCGGCACAATCTTTAACAAAAGTGAGCACAACGGCTGTTCAGACTTTCATGTCGCCAATTCGCGGACTTATTGGTACAACCTCTTATGGTACAAACGATTTTTTTCATTATCCTGACCAAAAATTTGGGAAAAACTCAGAATTTGATGTGAAAGGTGTTAGCTCTTTTCCTCGTGTAGATATTATCTATGCCGATGCAGATATGAAACCCGATTTAATTGATGCCTCGATAGAACGCGGTGCCAAAGGAATTGTAATTGCTGGAGTAGGAAACGGAAATATGAACAAAGCTTCTCTAGATGCTTGCGCAAGAGCCAGCAAAAAAGGAATTATAGTAGTTCGAAGCACGCGCGTTGCGACTGGGCTTGTAAGTCGTAATGTGGAATGCAATGATGATGAACTTGGGCTTATCGCCTCATACGCTTTGAATCCGCAGAAATCTAGAATCTTATTGTCAGTAGCATTGCTGAAACAGAGAAGTTTGGGAGAACTCCAAAAGATATTTGAAGAATATTAAAAAGGCCTGTGTTTACGAACATTTTTTTGAACCTGTTTGTAAAATGAAATAATCTTATAACAATTTGAAAATTTAATAGGTATGAAAAGTAAAATAATTACAAGAGCGGTTCTCGCAGGGTTTTGTGTTTTATTGATTTCCTGCAATACAAAAAAGGACGAAAATGTTGTAATTGACTTAAAACAAGTCAAGAAAGAAATTCAGGCAAAAGAAAATGAATATGCTGCAACATACAATGCTGGACAGCTAAAAGAGATTGGCTACTACGCAGATGATGCCATAACTTTTTATCAAAATAGGCCCCCCATTATTGGTAAAGATGCCAGATATGAATTTTTAGAATCAGATTTGGCTAATAATACGAATATAATATCATTTGAAACCAAAGAAGTTTTTGTTTCTAAGGATGGTAATATGGTTGTAGAAGTTGGATACTACAAAGTAACCGATTCTACCAACACTCCAATTAATACTGGAAACTATATGAGCCTTTTTGAAAAAAGAAATGGCAAATATGTATGCTTAAGAGACATGAGTGCATCTGATGGATTGACAGAATAAACAACATTGCAATACTCCCTAATTTAATTTGGAGTACCGCTTAGCTAGACTTTAGCAAGTAATTAAAAACTATAAAATTAAGATTATGAAAAAAATAATATTTATACTGTCATTAGCTTTTGGATTGAGTGCCACAGCTCAGAGTTCTGTTGATGAAATTAAACTAATTCAGGACCTTTACGGAAAATCGAAGGCAGAAGTGGTTAAAGAATATTTGGGTTTGACCGATGTACAGGCAGCTGCATTTCAGCCTATTTACGACCAATACGAAACAGAACGCAAAGCCTTAAGTCAAAAGAAGATTCAAATTCTAGAAGATTATGCGAAGAATTATGCCACTTTGAGTGATGCTAAAGCGACAGAATTAACATCCTCGAATTTAAAGTATAATCAAGAAGCTGAAAAACTGCTTGCCAAAACCCATTCTAAACTGGTAAAACCTATTGGCGGAATCAATGCTGCAAAATTTGTACAGCTTGAGCAGTATTTGCAAGTAACCATACGAGCAGAAATTCAAGATGCAATTCCTTTTATTGGCGAATTGGATAAAACTAAAAAACTATAAACGATTTCTGGGTACAGATTAAAAAGTATAGAAAGAATCATTTTCTACTCTTCTTATTAATATTTTATACTCTTATTATGATAAAGATATTTACAAAATATTTGACAGTCGCATTAATCATGTCTGCCCAGTTGATTTTTTGTCAATCTGAAAATGATGGTCCAGAACTTGGGCTTCCTGGCGATAATTTAGATCTATATGCCGTGATGTCCCTGTTTCAGAAATCAAAAACTATTGAAGAATTTGAGAAAAACCTGAATCTGGAGAAAACAGGAATTAATAATCTGGATTTGAATCTGGATAAAAAAGTAGACTTTATAAAAGTAGTCACTAAGAAAAATGGAAATTCATTTACTTTTATTCTTCAAGTTGCTGTAAACAAGAAGGAAAATCAAGATGTTGCTGTTATTCTTGTTGATAAGGATAAAAATGGGAAGGTAAAAATGCAGATTGTAGGCGATGAATTGCTATACGGAAAAGATTATGTGATTGAACCAGTAGCTAAATCCGCACCAGCAAAAACAGCAAACCCAGCTTATGCGGGAGACGATCCTGTACAAAGCTCTCCAGCTGTAACGGCAGTTGTGGTAGAAACGGTGCCCATTGTACAATATGTATATTCACCAGCTTATGTGCCGTACTATCCACCTTACTATTACGGATTTTATCCGCCTTACTTTGCTGCTTTTACCGTAATGGCGGTCGGAATTTATCGTCACAACCATTATTACCATCATCATGGTTATCATGGCGGGCATTATCATGGCGGACATAATAATGTATATATTAACAATAGAAACAATTTTAATAATTACAATAATAATAGATCAAGATCTAACACAGTACGAGACAATTCGACCAATAATAGATACAATACCAATCGGAACAATTCGCGCCCTTCTGCAGGCACTAGACCAGCTGCAGGAAATTCCAATCGCGCAGGAAATACTAGCGCATCAGGAAGAACACGACAAAGCGGATCACCAAGTGCAGGGACTTCAAATCTTAATAGAGGAGGGTCTTCAAACTCCAATTTTAATAGAGGAGGATCTTCGTCAAGACCAAGCGCAGGACAAATGGGAGGCGGATCACGCAGTATGGGAGGCGGAGGCTTCGGTGGAGGTGGCGGAAGAAGACGATAAACGGCGTTTTTATAATGTTTCATCAGAAAAAATGCGTAGGAACTTTGGTCTTACGCATTTTTGGTTTTTATATCTGATGAGGTAATGTTTAAAAAGAGACACAAGATTTTTGAAGCAATTCATTCCCTAGAAATATCTTGTTGGCAGAAATAAATTTGAATTGTGCGCTCCAGCGAAGCAAGATAGTGCTAGAAAATTCAAATTCCATTACCAGAAAGCTCTAGAGAATAGATATTCAATTATACTAAATTTTCTGCCACAAAGTTTTTGCAATAGTCTTTTATTATTTCGCGTACGCTTCTAAACTGCTCCATAATTTCAGAATCTGTTCCTGTTGCTTTTGCGGGATCGGGAAAATTATAATGAAATTGGGTTGCTTTCGTTGGAAAAAATGGGCATCGCTCTTTCGCATTATCGCAAACTGTAATGACAAAATCAAAATCAATATGAGTATATTCATCAATATGATTTGATGTGTGCTTCGAAATGTCTATTCCATCTTCCTTCATTATCGAAATCGCTTTTGGATTAACGCCATGAGTTTCTACACCAGCGCTGTAAACCTCAGCTTTATTTCCTGCAAAAAATTTCATGTAGCCTTCAGCAATCTGACTTCTGCAGCTATTTCCTGTACAAAGTATTAGTATTTTCTTTTTCATAATTAAAAAAATAACCAAATGATATTTATGATGCAGAATTTTGGTTCAAAACCGAAAATAAGCTGCAGTAAAATAACGGAGAAGGTTATTATAATTGGTTTCTTGTATTTAAAGATTTGTCCTTTCATTTTTTAGCAGCATCCTGAATTTGGAGTGCAGCAAGAAGCCGTGTCATTGGTTAGTTGAGTAAGATTGATCTTTTGTTTTTCAGCTGGAATACCGCAAGAATCTTGTGCTAAACACGCTGTTGTTTTGTTTTTTAGGACAAAAGTTTTTCCGTTAAATTCTAAATCATATTTTCCAATTGTAACGTTTTGGTATTCTACTTCAATTTCTAAGTCTTCGATGTTTAGCTTATCCTCAGACAATTGAATGATGTGCAGTAATTTATTAGGTTTTAAGCGATGCTCAAAATCATTGGCGTCCCAAAGCTGAAAGTTAACTGCTTTTTCATTTCTGATTACTCCGCCGCAATCAATAAAATTTTTGGTAACTACACCAACTTCTGTCACATGAAAATGTTCTGGCACAAAAGTTCCGTTTTCTAATTGAAATTCAACATTGTCTAATGTTGGTAAAATCTGTTTTATTTCTGATAATTTCATCTTGTTTTTATTTATTTGTTAATTGCAATATTACGATTGAGTTTGTCAAAAAAAATGTTTTAGCAACATTTTGATTTTGAAATAGTTTGTGTGATTTTTAAAAAATAGGAGTTTAAAATATCAATTGTTTTTTCATCAATACAATAGCAAATTGCATTTCCAGAAATATTTCCTTTAATGATTCCAGCATTTTTCAACTCTTTTAGATGCTGAGAAACCGTAGGCTGGGCAAGGGGCAGTTCATTTACAATATCGCCGCAAATACATTCATTAACTTGTAGTAAATATTCGATTATAGCAATTCTTGCAGGATGTCCTAAAGCTTTGGCAATTGTAGCAATTTGATTTTGTGCGTCTGTAAAATGTTCTGTTTTTGTTGCTCCCATAATGATTATATTAATATTGCAATATTACGATATAGTTTTTAAATAATAAAGTTTTTTACAATTTATTTAAAAAAAAAGCTCCAGATTTCTCTGAAGCTTTATAAGACTTAAAATACAAAATATTAGAAGTTTGTGTTTATTTTTTTAGAACGATCTGCAATATAAGAGATTAGCCAGATTACTTGTCCTTCTTTTACAAAGAAAATTTTCTTTGTTGCATAGTCTGGAATACTTTCAAGACAAGTTACAAGGATGTTGTTTGCTGAAATTAAGTATTTTTGGTCGTAAGTGCTTAAAACTCTCGCAGCTTCTTTATTTGTTTTGGCTAGATTAGTAAACTTGTTAAAGTTGTTTTTAAGAATAGCATCATAATCAATAACATCTTGAAGAGTTAGGGCAACATAATGATCTTTGTTAACATTTTCGTCATAGAAAAGAGTTGAAAACGCCCAAACAGCTCCACCAGATAAGTATAATTTATCCTTTTTTGCTAAAGGAGGATTCGCATCAAATAATTCTTTTGTCTTTTTGCGTAGAATTACATTATAGTCAAAAGACTTTTCCTGATAAGTCGACATATCATTTGCCTGACTTTTGTTTACCACCGTTTTTTCTACAGCATCAGTAAGTGTCATGGTACCAAAACTAAGCTCTAAAGGAATAAATTCTAATTTACCGTCTTTAAGTTCGTCGATATAACCTCCTTTTGTAGTTTGAGCACCAATATCAAGAAGGAAAGCATTAGCAAAATCAACAGGTGGTATAGCACCTTTTACAAGTGTTTTTGCTTCTTCATTAACATCTAATACTTCTAATTGCTTTCCAGTTAAAATTGCAATTTTATTTTTTAAAACATCTAAATTACGTGCAGAAGCAAAAACAGGAGCAGCAACAACAAAAATGTTTTCTTCAAGAATTTTGTTTTCAGCTTTAATTCTTTGCAATTGGTTAGTAACTATAACACTAGTTCTAGTGATGTCTTCTTGTGTAAGTTCACCCTTAGCAGTAATATGGTCAGCAAACGGAATTCTTTCGGTCCAGAAAGAAAGAATTTTGTAATCAGCTTTTCTGATATTATTTACATCAATTACAGAAACTTTAATAGCTCTACGTCCAATTTCGATTCCGGCGTAAACACTTTTTTGAGAAAATAAATTGACAGAAAAAAATAAGGCTAAAAGGGCAAAAAATAAAAATTTGGGGTTGTGTTTGTTTTGCATTGTGTTGAATTGTAATTAAAATATAATTTGTTTTAAAGAAATTTTAAAGTTGTTTTTGTGGTATTGATGTGAAAATCATAATTTTAGAATAAAAACCAATGGTTTCATTACGGAATTGCAAATTTAAGAAAACATTTAATAATATAAAATCAGTTATTAAGAAAACATGATATTAAATTATTGTAAAGGAATAACGAATTCTATTTCGATAAAGTATATTTATAGTATAAAGTTTCAGATTTCACCGAAGTTTTGTTTATATAGAAATTTATAAATCGATGAGTTAAGAATTATCTATATATTTGATTACTTAAGCATGTTGCTTGATGCAATTGAGTGGTAATTTTAATAAATATATGGTGATCCGTGAAGCTGAATTGACGAGGGTAAAGTTATTGGAGAATTCAATTCTTTTGTTTTCCAATTTCATGAGTGTACTGTCTGACGGATATAACCCCACAATTCTTGATGTGAGAGTTAGTATCGACAAAAGATTGAAAGATCAAGACCGATTTATATTTCCTTCTCCAAACAATTCAGGTACAGAAAGTTTTTTTCTTGACAAGATTCAACCATCAAGAAAAGATATTGATAACATTAAAGAAAGAATACATGAGAACTTTTCATGGTGTCTTAGCCATTTAGCCACATTCAACCAAGCACCGGATATATTTATAAGTAATTATCATCTTGATAATCTAAGTCAATTAGTAGATAAAGTAAAAAAGAGCATTTTTGATGTAATAGATTTCTGGATTGTAACCAGTTATGAATATTTGATTGATACTCAAGATGGAAGTTTGGTCAGAGTTCTTTTTATTCATTCTGATAATAAATCCTTGATTTTTGATTTTGGAAATTATATTCATTGAGAGGCTTCGCTTTGCTGGCTCAAGAGCTAACTCGTAAAATTAAAATTATTTTAGGGCAGTAAGTGAGGAATATGAAAACATAAAGCTTCGGAGAAATCTGAAGCTTTTGTCTTATTAGAGCGAAGCATTTAGAGATTAATTCTAAAATCTATATCCAGCACTCAAGCTAAATTTTGTAACAATATTATGGTCTGTTTTCTTGGCATTAAACAGTAAAGATCCGCAGCCAGCATTTGCTTCAAAAAGAAATCCACTTTTGCTGACCCATTTCCAGCCTCCACCTGCGCCGAGAGCAAAATCAATAACATCGGGATTTTCTATGTATATTGAATGATCTTCTGATGAGTATATTTTTTTTCCATCTATTGACGTTAGCATTCCAAATCCTTCAACAAACCAACCTGATGCATATTTTTTTCCAAAATATCTTCTGTAGTACGGAGAGATCCAATAATTTAAATCTTCTTCATTTTTTGTATTGTCAAAAACTTTATAAAAAGAAAGTCCTAATGATGAATTATGATTTAAATGTCTTTCGTAAGTGACCTGAAAAGATTGCCATAGAGGAGCAATTGCATTTAATTTAATTTCATTATTTTTCTGATAAGGATCGGTTTCATTTTGAGCATTGGCCGAATAAAAAGCACACAAAATGATAAGCAGTAAAAAGTTTTTTTTCATAAAAAGAGATTTTAATTATTTGATGCCAAAAATCATATAAGAAAAATTGGAAAGGGTTTCAAAACCTCAAAATTGGATAAAATGGTACTTATTTGTGGTTGTTTTTATACTCATTTGGTGTTTGGCCAGTAACTTTTTTAAAAGCTTTATAAAAAGTGGTTTTGGAAGTAAAGCCAGATTCTAGACCCATTGCGAGCAAATTATAGTTTTCATATTCAGAATTTGAAATCATTTCCTTGACCGCTTCAACCCGATATTTGTTGAGGTAGTTGGCAAAGTTATCTTCTGTTATTGTATTTACAATTAGAGAAACATATCCTGGACTTATGCCTAATTTTTCGGCAACTTTTTCTCTGTTTAATGTACTGTCTGTATAAATGTGCTGCTCTTTGCAAAGAAGCTCTAATTCTTGAAAGTAGAGATTATCTGCCGTGATAGATTCACTATATTCTTCGCGAGTGTCATTTTCTAAAATTTGAAGATGGGCGGTTGAAATGGCTAAATCTCTATTTAAAAAATTGTAAACAGCTTCGTGGTCTTTGGCCAGCTTGTATTTGTAAATACCAATATAAGCAGTCCAATGAATTATGAATGTGGCAAAAAAAGCCAAGATGCTCATTGTTGCAGAAAGGTCAAATAGAAAAAAATGGCTGGCTAGGGCAATAATAAGAAAAGCGAATAGCGATGAAGAAATAATTGTTAATAGGATAAAGATCCAATTTTTCTCCTGTGGATCTTTTAAATGTCTTAGCATAAAATAAGAGTAACACAGCAGAAAAGGCATGAATGTAATGGCTAAAACAAGATGAATAAGACCAAGTATTTTGAGTAGACCAGAACCCGATTCAGGTATAGTATAAAATCCTGCAATACGATCCAGATCGCAAGTAATATTAAGGATAGCAGTATACGCAAAGGGAATAAAACACAAATACGATTTTTGCTTGCTTTTTACAGTGTCGTCAATTCGGTTTATAATAAAAAGGAATGTAAAAGCAGGTATTAAAAATGTCCATTCGATATGATCAATAAAGCGCAGGAAAGGATAAGGAGTAAATGCATCTTCAACCTCAAAAACATGATTCAGTAAAATAATTGAAAGTGTAAAAAGTAAACCTGCTAGATATTTATTTGAATTACTATTGAAAATGGAAGACTTTAAAATAATAAAGCCTAAAACTATTCCCTGAAAAACCGCAATATTTAAAAGTGTGGTATAAATCACGTTTTGGTATTAAGTTATTTTTAAGTTTGTTTTTGGGATGTAATTCGAATGAAGCTGTCTTTTGAAATATAGCTATTTTCATACTAAATAACAGAACGAATTTATAGTAATGCAACTGATTTTCGTAGCAGATTAAGAAATGATTAACTAAAATTAGGAAAGAATTATAAGGTATTATGATCTATGGAGAGAAGGAGTTTATTGTAAAAATTTACTTTTTATTAATTGTAATGAAAATTCATTTTATCCTGAAACAAAAGAAGAATCATTGTATCAGCGACTGTTAATTAATGATTACAAATTTGAGAAAAAAAATAATTCTGCTAAATGATGAAAAGTTTAAAATGATTGAAGCTAAGACAACATATAAATTTAAAGAAGCTTTTGTCTTATTAGAGGTAAGCATTTAATTATCTACCAAGATCATCTGGGATTATTACAATGTTTTAGCATGTGCATCTTATTTTTTCTATGCTTTTTGTTTGCATGGCCACTCATAGTAGGTGCTCAAAAGCATCAATCAAATTTAATGTCCTTTTCATAGTTTGTAGTGAAAAAAATATATATTTGAGAGATAAATAATATATGAAATTTATCATAAATAACTACCCAAATTTGGATGGCTTTGTGTGGTTTTTTCACACATATAAATAAGTTGGTGGCAATTTTTCGAGACATCTCCCTACATTAATTAACAAGAAATAAAAAAATGAAATTAACAATTGCAATCGGACTTCTTTTAATTGGACATTTTACATTTGGACAAGACAGAATTCAAAAAATTGACAGTTTACTCAATTCTCTTTATTCAAAAGAGAAAATCAATGGAAATTTTCTAATTGCAGAAAAAGGGAAAGTTATTTATAAACATAGTTTTGGACTTGCAAATGAAACAACAAAAGAAAAATTAAACGAAAATTCGATTTTTGAATTGGCATCTTGTTCAAAGCAGTTCACAGCTATGGGGATAATGATACTTAAAGAAAAAGGGAAGTTGAATTTGGACGATGACATCAAAAAATATTTACCCGAACTTTCATTTTATAAAGGTATAACTATAAGAAACTTATTAAATCATACTGGAGGTCTGCCAAACTATATGCAGCTTATGGATAGTTTATTTGACAAATCTAAAATTGCCACTAACAAAGACGTAATTAATATATTTAGCAAACATCAACCCAAAATATTATTTGAGCCAAATACTAAATGGGAATATAGCAATACGGGTTATGCACTATTGGCCTCAATAATTGAGAAAGCATCGGGTATGACATACGCGGACTATCTAAAAACAGCTATTTTCCAACCGTTGAAAATGAAAAACACCTTTGTTTACAATCGTAGATTATCGCCAAAGAAAATTCACAATTATGCTTTTGGTTATGTTTACTCAGATAGTTTGAAAAAATATGTTTTACCAGACGAATTGAAAGAAACTAAAATTGTTATTTGGCTTGATGGTGTTGTTGGAGACGGAGGAGTTAGTTCAACGGTAAACGATTTATTGATTTGGGATAGAGCGTTATACGCCAATAAATTACTCACAAAAGAGGGAATGAAAGAAGTTTTTGAATTAGCAACTTTAAAAGACGGAGCTAAAAGGAATTATGGTTTTGGTTGGGGAATTGAAGAAAATGCTGATTTTGGAAAAATTGCAAACCATGACGGTGGTTGGCCAGGTTATGTAACTTTTATCGATAGACATATTACAAATGATAAAACAATAATAATACTTCAAAATCACAACAACGTTACAATTCCTTCTAAAGCAATTAGAAATATTCTTTATAATAAACCATTGCCTGTGCAAAAAGTTAGAAAAGAAATTATTATTACTACTGAAGAACTTCAAAAATTTGTTGGGACTTATCAAGTTGAAAAAGATTTTGAAATCAAAATTTCATTAGATAAAGACCAACTTTTTTCACAATTGACAGGACAAAATACGTTCCCGATATTTACAGAAAATGAAATGTTATTTTTCTACAAAGTAGTAGATGCACAAATTCAGTTTGAAAAAAACGAAAAAGGAGAAATTTCAAATTTGTTTTTATTACAGAATGGAAATAAGATAGAAGCAAAACGGACGAAATAATATTTATAAACAAACCAGCAGAGAATGAAGTTAATAAAACAATTTAAAGATAAGTTTATAAATTTTTACGACAATTTGACTAATGCTGATTCAAGTTGGGAGAATAGACAATATGATTTTTGCTTAATTTTTGGACAGACCAATGAGAACAAATTGCCTTGGATAACAGCAAATTGGAAATTAGACTTTGAGCCATATTTTGACTTGCTAATAAAACAGAACGGAATTTTTAAAGAGGTAGGATGTAGAGCAACCAAATACAAACTTGAAAAACGTATTTCCAAAAAAGAAAAGGAATTTATATATCATTCAGAAATAAAGCTAGGGAAACTCAAATGGGATGAAAAATCACATGAAAAATGGACAATGTCTAATAATACGGATAATTACTTTCTCGATTTTGAATCATGGTCGCCAAGTTGGACAATTTGTGAAAAAAGACAATCACCGCCAGATATTTATATTTCAATATCTAATGAAACTGATTTTGAAAATAATCGTGATATTAAATTTGGCTATTTTATTGTAGTGGCAATTGCCAAAAGTTTAAAATTTGACTCCAAACCGATTTTGAAAGAGTTGTCTGAAAGAATAAACTCGAAAGCTACAATTTTAAAAACAAGAAAATGGGGTAAACCTGAAAAAGACGAAAATTGGACTTTTGTAAATGGGATACAAGATACTTTTAGCAGTGGTATCTATAAGGGCAGGAATTTACATTCGTTTAACTTTGAAGAGTTAGAATTTGAACCTACATGGGAAGTTATGCATCGAGCTAATTAAAGAAGAAGAATCTACTACGTATAACAACTTACTAAAAAGAGTATAAAATCAAAAAAAGCTCCAGATTTCTCTGAAGCTTTTTGTCTTAGTAGCCCTAACGGGACAATTTTCGAACCATTTAACTGACGATTTGAAAAATTTGAGTCCAATTTAGCTTATGCTTTATTCTGAATTTCATGCTTAATCTCGAGATTAAATTTCACTTTCCAATCGCTAAGAAACGTCATAAAGACAGTATAAATCCCATTGTGTTCAAAAGCTTTTGCTAATTTCTTGTCAGAAATTACATTTTATCCAATAAAGTTCCCCTGCGCGCATTTTTTTTGACTATTGATTCTAGTTTTTAATTTGTAAGTTTTTTGATATCAGAATTATATAAAGTTATTACAGCTGTTAATTCATTTACTTCCGAAATTTTCTGTTAAAATTTAAATTTGCGAATTTTTTTTTAGAAACAAAAACTTACATTTACTTCAGAAAAATAACAAGCCTTTTCTTAGTATAGTATTCAGTTTGGAAAAAATAAATTTTTATAATGATCGTGAGTTGAAACACAGCAGTTTTGATGAAACAAGAAAATATGGATACAGATATCAGGATTTTGAAAATGAAAAGCTTATTAAGGAGGTTCATTATGAGATCGAAATAAATTGTAAAACTCTTAATACTTATAATGATTTTGTTTTTGAAATAAATCGCAAACAAGTTTATGTTAACAACAAAGAACCTGATTTATTAGTAGAGCAAATGCTGGACAAATGTGCGAAAGCAATTTTTCCAATAAAGATTATACCTGCTGAGGATGGTACAATATATGAGATTGACAACCATCCTGACATTATACAAAGGTGGAATTCCTTAAAAGAACATCTTGGTTCTTATTATTATAGCGAGGTTGCCTATAAAATATTAAACAAAGTTCAAAAACTTATTTTGAACAAGCAGCAGCTTGAAAAGTCATTAAATCAGGATTGGTTTTTTCATTTATATTTTTCTCCAATCTATATTGACTATCCTTTGCAAACAGCTCAGACGTACAAATGGAAATCGCCCATTTTAGGAAATCAATCTATTGAGTACAGAGTAAATCATACAATTGAAGAGTATTATACTGCTACAGACAAGATAATTGTTAACGCTAAAGGAAAAAGCATTGATGAAAGATCTATCGAAGAAGTTTTAGAGGGGATTAATTATCCAAAGGCAAAATTACAGAATATGCCCTATAAAACTTTAGAATCAGAAATGGAAGTACAATATAAACTCTATGGCGAGGACAGGTCAATATTTTCGATTATTTCTACTTACGAAACTAAAATAAATGAAACCAAAAAGAAAGTACAAAAAATAGCATTATTCCATTTAGTAGAAGATGAAGATTTTAGGCCTGAATCTGATCTTGGAGCAAGAAGAGCACAAGAACAATTCCAGAAGTTTCAAACTATGGGAGACGAAGATATTATTGACATAAGTAAGATATTGAAAGAGTATAAACAGGTTCCCAGATCAAAAGAGCCTTCTGAAAAAATAAGTCTGTTTGTAGAAGAAATTCCAACCATTGAAAGAAAAAGCTCTTTAGCGAAATTCTTAAACATGTTTAAAAAAATAAAATAATTTAATCTAGATTATTATGGCTGAAAAACATTTTGTCGTGCAGGGCGCAACTTGTGAATGTAAATTTAGTGTTGAACCCAAAACCGACAAGTTAAAAGTTAAAACACATTCTAAGCATTATGCGAATGATAAAGATGGAGAGGAAAAACTTATTGGAACAGACAAAGAAATTGGTCAGACATTAGAAAAAAATACTTTCGGAAAATGTAAAATGCAGCCCAACGGAAGCGGTGATTATCTGCCATGTCAAGCTTCGATTACAAAATGGAGTGGTTTATATGATAAGGTAACCTTGTCTAATCAAGGTAAAATATTACTGGAAGATAGTAAAGCCACTTGTCCTATAGGAGGTCCTGATTGTATCACAATCAAAGATCACGGACAAGTTGCAGAAGTTTCTGAAAAAAATGTAGAAAATACAAATAGTGAAGTAAATGCTCAGATATTTCCAGGAATAGATCTGAGCGATATAAACAACTCTAAAGGTATTTTGAACATTCCTAACAATTAATACTATCTCTATAAATGTCAAATAAATTTAAAGTAATACCAAAAGGATTAACAGCTAAAGAAAAATACGATACTGTTAATAATAATTTACTACTAAAAGAAGGAAGAGATTTTTTTGTAACAATCGAGGAACTTGATGCTTTACTGAAGAATAAACCTGTTGTACCTGCAAAAAGAAAAGGATTATCTGATAAGGACTATGGTGCGCTTACTGATGTCGAAAAGAAGTCTTATAATGAAAAGGTAAAAAAATACAATAGAGAAGTCGCCGAATATGAAAAAAAGGAAAAAGACTATAGAGCAAAACTAAAGCCTTATGAAAACCTAAATTGGGCTTGGCGCCTTGCAGGTCTTAAATTGGCTCCTGATGAAATAAATCATAATGAAAGTTTCTCTAAAGGGATACAGGAAATCCTTTCACAAGGACAAAAAAAAGTGAAATTTCCAAAACTATTGGAAGGAGGAGGTATCGCTTGGCTCGAAGTTTGGCCAGAAGGGCAAAAAGCCACAGCAAAAATTGGTACAGGTTTATGCGTGCAAGCTGAAGGAATTCCAAAAATTATAAGAACAAAATGGACCGATTTTGACTACAATCTTTTAGATGATGTAACTGTTGGCTTTATGTCTGAAGTTATTTTGCATGTATATGCAACCGGAATGTACGGTCAAGACATAGAAGTACACCTAATTGATCGAGATCTTTTTGATCCAAATAACGAACTTGAGATTTCGGATGCTGCCAACCCAGTTTCAGACAAAAAATTTTTTACACGTCAGGTAGATATTCTTAAAATAAAAGAAATTGATACAGTAGGCAACGGTGTAACTGATATTCTAGTAAAAGCGGAACAGAGCGATCCCAGCAAGGTGGTAGAATCAGAACAATATGTGCAAAAAATTGAAATACAGGTATTAATTGAAAAAGGATGGCAGAATACAGATGGCAATAATTTAAAAATATTTCCGACAATTAAATCACTTAAAACGGGAGATTATTTTAAAGATTTTCCAAGAAGTTACCTGAATGTAAGCAGTAAAAGTGAAAAAAGAGAGGTAGTTGCCGAAATCACTAATAAGGCTGTAATGGTTGGAGCGGTAGAAACAAATGTAGCTAATTTTTTGCCTTGTCGATTTGATACAGTAAAATTAGATGATGCTGTAGTGTTTGATTCTGGAAATATCTACCATCGAGGTAAAAACACTTTAGACATAGAAGTAATTGCAGGAAAAAAAGAGCCTCATCTTATGGATTTTGCCTTTCGCACCAAAGAATGTGAACATAAACCTGAAAAACATACTAATAAAGAGCTTACTATTATTAGCGTACCACCAAACTATCAGTTAAACATTGGTGCCGGTGCAGACGCTAAACATCCCGCTAAAGAAGAAAAGTCAATACAAACAAAAACAACGCCTAGCGATAAAATTACCTATTTAAAAGGACTAAAAACAACTACAGGAAAAGAACACAAAGAAGAAAGTGGGACAATAGCAGTAACCCAGCAACAGATTCAGTTTGATGCTTTCTTTAATTATGATGTTGATATAAATAGTATATCGAGATACGTTAAAATAGCAAAATATTTTTGGTTAGGCTCTTCTTTTACAAATGGCAGTACTATTTTGAGGTTTATGGCACAGGCAAATACCTGCGCATTTCAGAAGAATATAAATATTGCTATTTACCCAGATATCAAATGGAGCGTTGCTTTTGGTTTTAATGTCAAAAAAGGTCAATTAGCAACACTTCTGCCAAGTTGGGACCAGAAAAAAACAGTTGATCGTTTTACATGGGATGGTGATAAATTCGCGGAAAAACTTCAAAGTAAATTAGGCACAGAAATTAGCGAAGAAGAAAAAAAGAAAATAAGCGATAAGCTAGAAAAGCTCAAACAGGAAAAAGAAACAAACGCAAAGACAAATGACAGAGTACTTGATATTACTGCAAAAAGCTATGATATAAATCTTGAAGAAGAAAAAAGAAAACAGGAAGAAAAAAAAGAAAAAGAAAAAAACAAACCTCAAAAAGGAAAACTCTCTACTTTGGTAGAGATCATGAAAGATGTAGAAATATCAGTAAAAGCACAGATTTATGGTGATACCAAACTAGAGCTTACGCGTGATTTTGTTGAAAGTACTGCAGCATTAGCAAAACAATACAAAGATTTATACGAAAAAATAAAATGGGCATTGGCAGTATTGGATGGTAAAAATGACGTTCCAACAAATAAGGCCGAGGGGGATAAAGAAATTAAAGATTTATTAGACAATGCAAAAAGCTCAAAAATAAAAGGTTTACAGGATTCTCTTACAAGGGCGACACAAGAAACAGAAATACTTTTCCCTAAATTTTCTATTGGCGCTAATTGGCAATTTGAGAAAGTAGATGGTTCAAAATATCCCGAATACGCAGGGCGATCAGGATTAGGATATGCTGTAGCTTTTGCAGCAGACCCATTAATTGGAATTGAACTAAAATGGCACATTCTTGACCTGCTTTGCCGTAGACATCCTATTGCTTATGCCGTACTTGCTGCTGTAAAAACATTAATGGCTGCACTTGGTGACAACCCCGATGGTATAGTTGTAGATTTTTGGGTAAAGGGACAAATTAGTACGGATATAAATTTCTCTGGAAACATGGTGGCAGGCGATAAAAAAGTAACCGCCAAAGGTGATGCCCATATTACTACGGGTGTCGAAATTTCTATAAAAATAGAAGGAAAAATAACAAACGGATCATATACAGCGGTCGCAGCAGTCGGTGTTGGTGCCAAAGGCGAGGTTGGCTTGGGGATAATAGGCAATCTTGGAATAGATGATCAAGGAGTTTGGATGCAATCGAGCTTAGCTTTTGATGGGATTAAATTGACTTTTGAAGCTGTAGTTTCAGGTAAAGTAACAAAGGAGAGGGTTTTAAAAGACGGAACTATAGAAAAAGTAGAAGTTGTAGGAGGAGAATCGAAAATTGAAGTTGAAATTACAATGTTCGCGCATACTTTTGAATCAAATAAATTTTATTTAAACTAAAATCATGAATAATTACATAATTAAAACAATACTATTAGCAACTATATTAGTAACATTTAATAGCTGTGCGCAAAACAAAAAAAAATCAGAAAATATGAGTACTGAATTCAGAGATAAAGTAAAAAACAATTATAAAAATGTAAAATCGTACGATTATAATCCTGTATACCAAGTTCGTTATGATAAATTCAACTGTCCAATGGAACTTTACATTAACGATGTATTAGTTGTTTATTTAGCGGGAGCTGGTAAATCTGCTGGAGAACAACATGTTGATATTCCACAATATATCCTTAAAAGTGGAATACAAACAATTAAAGTGAAAATCTATCCATTACTAGACAAAAATAAAAAAAATGAAAGGTTTGTTTCTAAAGATGTTAAATTAAAAATTCGTATTGTATATGGTGATTATAAAAAAGAGCTAAAAAATTGGGAGAATTTCAAAGAAGTTTTCAAAGCTGAATTGCCTACAATAGATTATGACATTCCTTTTATAGAACTTGGCAGAGAGTTTACAGCATCTGTACCGTATGAATTAGAAGGATGGAGTAAAGGAGTTGATTTAAGTGAAGAGAAATCCGAAGAATTAGAACAAGAAGTAAAGCAAAGAATGAATGAAATTGCAGATCTGTATCGAAGTAAAGATATCGAGGGTCTCGCTAAAGAGCATTATAAGAGGGTAAGAGAATTTGATCAGGCATTTTATTTTATAACAAAACAAAATTCTGAAGAATGGGAAAGTGAATTACAAGAAGCGCTTAATGAATCAAAAAGCATTGAAGTAGTTGATGGTAAAATGAAGTTAATGGCAAATGGTAAATTAGTTACAATATTAATAAGTGATGGGGTCTTCAAAAACAAAGCAATTATTCGCAGTGACGTAGGTGATTCCTATGATTTTTATCCTCAATATTTCTATCGACCAAAGGAAGGCGCTAAACTAGAAGTTATTAGATAAAATAATGAAGTTGAACTATAAAATTTTCTGGTTTTTAAGTGTTATGATGATGTTGCAAAATAGCTATGCTCAAAGCACTAAAAAAACAGAAAATATGAGTACTGAATATATTAATAAAGTAAAAAACATATACAAAGAAGTAAAGAAATATGATTATAATCCTATTTATCAATTGCGTTATGAAAAATTCAGTTGCCCATTGGAACTTTATGTAAATGATGTATTCGTAATTTATTTATCTGGAAGTGGTAAATCTGCTGGAGAACAGCACATTGAAATACCACAATACATTCTTAAAAGCGGCATCCAAACCATTCGTTTTAAAATTTATCCTCTTATGGATGAAAATAAAAAAATGGAAAATTTTGTATCTAAAGATGTTAAATTAAAACTACGAGTAGTTTATGGAGATTACGAAAAAGAACTTAAAAATGGGGCTAAAAATTTCAAAGAAGTCTTTAGTTTCGAACTGCCACAAATAGAACACGATCTACCTTTTATTGAGCTTGGCAGAGAATTTACAGCCACTGTGCCTTATGAGCTTGAAGGATGGAGTAAAGGTGTTGATTTAAACGAAGAAGACCCTGAAAAATTGGAAAAGGAAGTTAAAGAAAGAATAAAAGAAATTGCAGACTTGTATCAAAATAAAAATATCGAAGGATTGGCAAAAGAACAATATAATAGATCTAAAGAAATTGAACAATCTTTTTACATGAATAAAAAAGAAAAATCAGAAGAATTAATAAATGAATTACAAGAAGGTCTCAACGAATCAATAAAAACAGAGGTTCTTGAAGGTAAGTTAAAAATAATGGCTAATGGTAAATTAGTAACAATCTTGGTCAATGACGGACCTTTTAAAAATCAATCAACTATTCGTAGTAAAATAGAAGGTGGTTACTCTGATTTCTTTCCTCATTACTTTTATCGCCCTCGCACAGGTGCCAAATTAGAAGTTATTAGATAAAATAATGAAATTAAAATATAAAGTTTTCTGGTTTTTAAGTGTTATGATGCTGCAAAGCAGCTGTGCTCAAAACACTAAAACACCAGAAAACATAAGTGCCGAATATGTTAATAAAGTAAAAAACATATACAAAGAAATAAAAACTTACGATTATAATCCCAGCTATACCCTGCATATGAATGCAGGAGGGCTTAGTTTTGAAGTTTTAATTAATGGAAATCCAATTTTTTCACATTATGATTCAGGAAATATAACGGGTTCTATTCCAATAAATCCATCTTTAATCAACTCTGGAAAACAGAAAATAAAAATTATAATTACTCCAGAAACCGATGAAAATTATAATACAAAATTATTAATTGACCCAAATGACGTATCATTTGACATTACAATTGATTGTGGCGATTACGGCAGGGAAAAAGTAAAAGATTTTCATGAAGTTTTTAAATATAAAATGCCAAAACTTAAGGAGTCAATGTCTATCTACGAATTGAATTTAGAATTTGATGCAAAAGTCCCGTATGCCTTAAATGGCTGGACACACAGCGTAGACCTATCTAAAGAGGATAAACAAAAGCTATTAAAAGAAGTGGAAGCTTTTTATAACGAAATAATAAACGATTATAAAAACAGAGATATCAATAGATTGGCAGATAAATATTACAATCGAGTATTTGAATTGCAACAGGCAAGTTACGGAAATAAACGTAACGATGTTCAAGATATAATTGATAATTGGATAATAGACGCGAATGATGACAAACCCTTTATATTTGATCAATACCAAATGAAATTTTATGGTGATGGAAAGATGGTCGCGCTAGTTAAAACTGATAAATATTATAAGAATTTTTCATCACTGATGAGAGAAGATAAAGAAGGTAACTATTCTTGTTACGGTTTAATTTTACATCGCCCGACAGAAGGAGCTCCTTTGGAAGTAATACGATAAAAAATGAGAAAATCAATAGCCCAATCGCCCAATCGCTCCGATATGTGGACAACGATAGCGCAGATTTGTAAGCTGTGCCCGCAAAGAGAATCAGAAAAAGGTAAAAAACAAAAAAGCTTCAGATCTCTCTGAAGCTTTTTCTTTTAGTAGCGGGAACAGGACTCGAACCTGTGTCCGCGGTGGCGGATATGAACCCGATGAGTTATAATTGAGAAATAAGATTTTTGATGAATTCTCTACCTACTCCCGTTTTGAGATACTTTTCTCTTTTCATTGCTTCTGTCTTTGAATTGAAAAATTCAACATGAATTATAGTCCAAGGTCTGAATTTCAAAGTGTACCCTTTAGTTTCTAAAAGATTATGAGATTTAAAACGTTCAATTAAATTAGAAGTAAAACCAGTATAGTTTTTATTGAATTTTTCAGAATAAAGAATATAGACAACAAATTCTCCCATAAAATATTTCAAAAAAAAACACCACTTTGTTTAAAGTGGTGTTTTGTTAGTAGCGGGAACAGGACTCGAACCTGTGACCTTCGGGTTATGAGCCCGACGAGCTGCCTACTGCTCTATCCCGCGATGTTTCGGGTGCAAAGATACGCCGATTTTTGAGAATTCCAATGAAAATTTAAAAAAATCTTTTATTTTCCGTATTCAGTTGATATGACTACCTTTGCAAATTAAATATTATGCAAATGTCACATAAAGCAGGTTTTGTAAACATCATCGGAAATCCAAATGTTGGAAAATCGACACTAATGAATGCTTTCGTTGGAGAACGACTGTCAATCATTACATCAAAAGCACAAACTACACGTCATAGAATTTTAGGAATCGTAAACGGAGAAGACTTTCAGTTAGTTTTGTCTGATACTCCTGGAATCATCAAACCAGCATACGAAATGCAAGAATCGATGATGAACTTCGTAAAATCGGCTTTTGAAGATGCTGACATTTTAATCTACATGGTCGAAATAGGTGAGCAGGATCTTAAAGACGAAGATTTCTTTAAGAAAATCATTCACGCTAAGATTCCAGTTTTATTGCTTTTAAATAAAATTGACAATTCAAACCAAGAACAATTAGAGCAACAAGTTACTTTCTGGAAAGAAAAAGTGCCAAATGCAGAAATTTTTCCAATTTCGGCTTTGCAAAACTTCAACGTTCCAGAAGTTTTTGGAAGAATTATCGAATTACTTCCAGAATCTCCAGCATATTACCCTAAAGATCAATTAACAGATAAGCCAGAACGTTTCTTTGTTAATGAAACCATTCGTGAGAAAATCTTATTGAATTACAGTAAAGAGATTCCGTATGCAGTTGAAATCGTTACAGAAGAGTTTTTTGAAGATGAAAAAATTATCAGAATCCGTTCGGTAATTATGGTAGAGCGCGATACGCAAAAAGGAATCATTATCGGACATAAAGGAGCGGCTCTTAAAAAAGTTGGAACCGATGCCCGTGCTGATTTAGAGAAATTCTTCGGAAAACAAATTCACATCGAACTATATGTAAAAGTGAATAAAAATTGGAGAAGTAATGCTAATATGTTGAAACGTTTCGGATACAATCAATAATATTTTGTTTCAGGTTTCATGTTTCAAGTTGAGCGCTAGAGCCTTAAACTTGGCACTTTAAACCTGAAACTTGAAACAAAAATAGAGGTACTTAGAAACTTAGTCCCGAGGCTTCGGGATAGCAACTTTTTTTAACTACCTTTGCAAAAAATTTAAATAAAGCATTTTTGGTTTATAATTTATTGTGATTTAGTCAAAAACGAAATCTGAAATTTTAAATCTGAAATCTAAAATTCAAAAAAATGAATAACATTGTTGCGATAGTAGGAAGACCTAATGTAGGGAAATCGACCCTTTTTAATAGGCTGATACAAAGAAGAGAAGCTATTGTAGATTCAGTATCTGGGGTTACCCGTGATAGAAACTATGGTAAAAGCGAGTGGAACGGAAAAGAGTTTTCTGTCATTGATACCGGTGGATACGTTCGCGGATCTGATGACGTATTTGAAGGTGAAATCCGTAAACAAGTAGAGCTTGCTATCGACGAAGCCGATGTTATTATTTTTGTGGTTGATGTTGAAGAAGGAATTACCCCAATGGATGAAACCGTTGCAAAATTGCTTCGTAAAGTAACAAAACCAGTTTTATTGGCTGTAAATAAGGTTGATAACGCAATGCGTGAGAAAGATGCGGTTGAGTTTTATAACCTTGGTTTAGGCGAATATTTTACTTTTGCAAGTATTTCTGGAAGTGGAACAGGAGATTTATTAGACGCTTTAATAGAAGCTTTCCCAGAAAAACCAGAAGTTGAGGTTAAAGAAGATTTGCCACGTTTTGCAGTTGTAGGACGTCCGAATGCTGGAAAATCTAGTTTTATCAACGCCTTGATTGGTAAAGATCGTTATATTGTTACAGATATTGCTGGAACAACTCGTGATGCAATTGATACAAAATTTGACCGTTTTGGTTTCGAATTTAATTTGGTTGATACTGCGGGAATTCGTCGTAAAGCAAAAGTAAAAGAAGATTTAGAGTTTTATTCTGTTATGCGTTCGGTTCGTGCAATTGAGCATGCAGATATTTGTATATTGGTTATCGATGCGACTCGCGGATTCGAAGGTCAGGACCAAAGTATTTTCTGGCTGGCAGAGAAAAACCGTAAAGGTGTTGTAATCTTGGTAAACAAATGGGATTTGGTGGAAAAAGATACCATGTCGACTCGTGATTACGAAGAGAAAATCAAAAAAGAATTAATGCCTTTTACAGATGTGCCCATTTTATTCGTTTCTGCTTTAACAAAACAGCGTTTATTAAAAGCATTGGAAGCTACAGTTCAGGTTTTTGAAAACAGAAAACAAAGAATCGCAACTTCAAAATTCAACGAATATATGTTGAAAGTTATTGAAGCTTATCCGCCGCCAGCAACAAAAGGGAAATATGTAAAAATTAAATATTGTATGCAGTTGCCAACGCAAACACCTCAGTTTGTATTTTTTGCCAATATGCCGCAATATGTTAAAGAACCATATAAAAGATATCTCGAAAATAAAATTAGAGAAAAATGGGATTTTGCAGGAGTTCCGATCGATATTTATATTAGAGAAAAATAAAAAAAGAATCCCCTTGAATTAGGGGATTTTTTTATGTTTGGTGTCTAAATAATTAAAAGATCAATTTTTTATTGGCATTATATTTGAATAAATGTAAAAAATACAATTAAACCTTTTGCGTTTTTCTAAGTCTTATTGATCTAACTAACCTAATTTTATGACCAGAATTTATTCATTACTATTGTTTTTAGCAGTTGTATATTCGGCAAATGCCCAGAACAATATTGTTATTAAAGGAACTGTAGTTGATATTAACTCACAGCTTCCGCTAGAACTTGCCACCGTTTATTTTACAGCTGTAAAAGATTCAACCATTATCGAATACGCTACGACCGATAAAAACGGAAATTTCATTATCAATACTAAAAAGTATGATAAACCAGTTTTCTTAAAAGTAAATTATACTGGATATCAAGCGTATTACGAAGAACAAAAAGGGCTTACAGAAAGTAAAGACTTTGGTAAATTGTACATGCTTGAAAATGCAAATGTCTTAAATGAGGTAATAATAAAAAGCGAAGCGCCGCCAATTACCATCAAAAAAGATACGCTAGAATTTAATGCAGGATCTTATAAAGTGCGTCCAGATGCAAATGTGGAGACTTTATTGAAACAGTTGCCAGGATTTGACGTAGATAATACAGGGAAAATTACCGTAAATGGGCGAGAAGTCAATCAAGTTTTAGTCAACGGAAAAGCATTTTTTGATAAAGATGGTGCTATTGCCATTAAAAACCTTCCGGCAGATATTATTAAAAAAGTTCAGGTTTCTGATTTTAAAACGAAAAAAGAAGAATTGGCTAAACAAGAATCGACTTCAGATTATTCAAGTATAAATATTACAATTGACGAAAAGAAAAACAAAGGATATTTCGGCAAAGTACTTGGCGGATATGGTTCAGATGAACGATACGAAAGCAGTTTGATGATGAATTTCTTCAAGAACAAACAAAAAATCAGTGTTTTAGCTTCTTCAAATAATATCAACTCAACCGGATTTTCTATGGATGAAGTTTTTGATAATATGGGAGGCGGAAGAAATGCAAAAGGAGGAAGTCAAGGCGCGAGTAGTGGTGGAAAAGGAATTACACAGTCTACTTTGGCCGGAATTAACTATTCTGACGATTGGACAAAAGATTTGGAGTTTATGAGCAGTTATAACTTTACCAATGCGGTGACTAAAAACGACAGCAAATCCAATCAGCTTAGTTTTTTGCCAACGGGAAATATCTTGACAGAAGCCGATTCTAAAACTAGAAATGAAAATACAGGAAACAAGGCCAATTTTGAATTAGAATACAAAATCAATCCTACGATGCAGATTGTTTTTGCTCCTAAATTGAATTTATCCGAATCCAATAGTAATTCTTCCTCTTCGACTTTCTCTGAAAATGAAAATGGCGATGCGTTGAACGAAAGTACCGCAACATCACATACCGAAAGTTCAAATACAAGTTTTGCTAACAGTATCAATTTCAACAAAACTTTTGAAAAGAAATCGCGAAATTTAAGTGTGGTTTTTAATAACAATAACACTAAAAATGATTCGAACGGAATCAACATTTCTGAGACTATTTTCTATCAGGATAATAAACCAAATGACGAAAGAAATCAGAACGCAAAAAATACTTCAAAAAGCGATGCTTATTCACTAGATTTAGAATATACAGAGCCGATTACAGATTCGCTTCGAGTTCGTTTTGGTACCGATTTTGACTGGCAAAGTTCGATGAACGATCAAAAGACATTTAATTTTGATGACGTATCACAAGACTATTCAGATTTAAATTTGTCTCTAACGAATTATACCACATCCAAACAAAATTCGATTACGCCAAAAGTGGGTATTAGTTGGCAGAAAAGTAAATACACACTTAATATCAATTCAAGAACATCAATTGTGGAGTTTGATAATCATTCTTTTTATTTAAATCAAACAACAGATTTGAATAAAAGATACATGCTTCCATATGGAACGGCACAGCTTCGATATAAATTTAATCGTTCTAAAAATTTAACTTTTAAATACGATTATTCGAATGCGCTTCCGTCAGCAACACAATTAATGCCAGTTGCAGATTTAAATAATCCGTTGAATAGTGTAATTGGTAATCCAAACTTAAATCCGATTGAGAAAAATACAGCAGGAATCGATTTTAAAAATTTTGACTTTAGAACGCGTTCCGGCTATAGTCTATTCCTTAAAGGAGATTACTACAATAATGATATAGTTTCGACTTCTATTTATGATGATAGCGGAAAAAGAAATACAACTTATGTAAATATTTCAGGAACTTATTCAGCTTCGGTTGGAGGAAATTGGAATCAGCAGATTAAAAAAGATGCTCATACAATTAGATATGGTTTACGTTTAAGCGGTAATTATAATTTTGATAAAGGATTTACAAATGCAGTTATGTACAATGCAAAATCGGTTGTAATTACGCCAAGCGTTTATGCTTCTTATGATTATGGAGAAGTGCTTTCGATTGCACCATCTTACAGTTTATCGTACAACGAAACCCGATATGAAAACTATTCTAGAGATGCGACTTCAAACGTAATTCACAGAATTAATATGCAGACAACTTCTTATTGGCCAGCCAATTTAATTTTCGGAAATGATTTTGGATATACCTATAATTCAAATATTTCAGACGATTTCAAAAAGGATTTTTTCCTTTGGAATACCAGTTTGTCTTATGGATTTTTAGATAAGAAATTATACGCAAAAGTGAAAGTGTATGATGTTTTAAATCTGAACCAGAGTGCAACAAGAACCATTTCACCAACTTCGATCAGAGATGAGGAAAATACAGTTTTAAAGCGTTATGTAATGTTTTCTTTGGCCTATAAAATTGGAAATTTTGCTGAAAGCAAAAAAGGCAGAAAGCAGAGAGGATCTTAATTTTTAAGGCGCAAAGGTTCAGAGGAACAAAGGTTCAAAGGTTAAAAATGCCTGTCAAATTAATTTGATAGGCATTTTTTGTATAACTCATAACTCATAACTCATAACTCATAACTTTTTCCGATTAATTCTATGATAAACCGTAAACCTAATAATATCGCGATCATAAAAATCTACACCGCTGGCACGTCTTTGAAAGTTTTTTAAGTAGCCCAATTCTAATCCAAGATTCGGAGTAAAATGGTAACGCAGTGCAATATAAAATCGGTTTTGGTCAAAAGTGTTTTTACGATTGTCTTTTCCAAAATTGAATAACACTTCGTCAGAAATAGTTCCTTTTACACTCCTTCCTTCTTTTTCCCAAAGGGTAAACATAGATTGTAATCGGTATCTAAATCTGTAAGCAAAGGAGAATTCGTCTAAAAGTCCGTTTTTATCTGCTTTTTGAATGAATCGTTCTTCCAGTTGAAAGCGATTGTGAAAAGTGATTTTGGCAACATCATTAATTAAAGTAAGGTCTTGCTGTGCACGATATTCAGGAACAGAATAATCAGGATCAATATTTGGATTTTGAGTATTGACGCTAAAAAAGGCAAATCCTGCACCAAAATCCATTGTTTTATTTGCTCTGTAACGAGCTTGAGATCTTATTACAAAAAGATTCTCATGAACAGGATTTACAAAACTTCGATTGTCAAATTCAGAATGAATGGCCCATTTTTCGGATAACGGAAAAATATTATAGTATCGAATCCAGGTCAAAGTCTGCTGGTCGATATTTCTTTGGTTTTGTCCTGCAATAGACTGGCAAACAAAGATAATGGTAAAAAGTAATCTAAAAGATCTATTCAAAAACTATAAAATTCAGGTTGCGAATTTATACAAATGATCTTATTTCTTTCTATTTTAAAATTTGTTTTGGAATTTATTTTGTGAAATAAAAAAAGGGACACATTTAAAATGAACTGCCCCAAATAGTGTCTAAACTTTTGGGTGCAGTCTAAAATGTATCCCTTTTTAATACTAAAACTAACTAACCATCTTACAGCGAGTACTTAAATGTAACTCCGTAAGTTCTTTGATCACCAAGGACTCCAGCATATTGACCTGAGTTACCACCTGCAGGCAATAATTGCTCGTAGTAATCTTTATTTAAAAGGTTTCTTCCCCAAATCTGAATAGATAAACCTTGCGAAGCGCGGAAACCTAAACGAGCATTAAAGATTGCATAACCTTGTACTACTAAATATTTTGAAGCCGAAGGGCTTGAAGAAAATTCAGAACGAGCATATCCGTCAGCGGCGAAGAAAATTTTTCCAGCATTGCCAAAGAATTTTGCATTGTCAGAAAGCTCACCTCCAAGAGAACCAGCCCATCTTGAAGCACCTGGCAATTCAGTTCCAGAAACATCTTTGAAGGCAACTGGAGCTCCAGTTTCTTCTAACGGAAGTGGCGCATTAGTAAACTTCACATATTTACCATCTGTATACGTTGCCGCTCCATTAATTGTTACATGTGAGTTGATCACAAAACTTGCATCCAATTCTGCACCTCTTACACGTACTTTATCTGCGTTAGCAAGATATCCACGGTTTACACCCAATTCAGCTGCCTGAACGTTAGTTTGGAAATCTTTGATGTCAGTATTAAAGAACGTTAAATTGAAAATTGAGTTTTTGAACGGAGAAGTTTTTACTCCAATTTCATAATGATTTACCTTTTCTGGTTTAACCACTGCAAGGTCTGTCATGGGCTGTCCTGCTGCGTTTGTTGGAAGCCCAGCTACGTTAACTCCAACAGGTTTGTAACTTTTTGCATAAGTTGCATAAGCATTGATTTTATCAGATGCTTTATAAGTAAGCGTTAAGTTTCCAGAAAAGTCTGTATTGTCAGTATCTGAATCAAATGCCTGATCAGAGTAAACCGATTTTTTTAAAGCCAGTAAGGCAGGATCTGTAGTTTGAAGACCTCCGTATGTTGTACGAGAATAACTTGCATCTTTTTTGTCAAAATTATATCTCAAACCTGGTAAAATGTGGAATCTCTCTGTAACTGACCAATCAAGCTGACCAAATACTGCAGCACTTGAAGCTCTAATTCTTGCATCAGTTTTAATTCCGTAACCTTCAAAAAGACCTGGAGTTTTCCATAACGGACTAGTTGTACTTTGAGAGAATCTCCATTGTGCATTTCCTGATTCTTCTGTTCCGTCTGTTTGAGAAGTTTGATCAATAAAGAACACTCCTGCAACACCACTAATTTTCGAAGTTAATTGTCCAGCATAACGAATCTCTTGTGTAATCTGAGTTTGTCTTGTTGGATTCTGAGATTTAGCTAAAACTTGTAATCCTGTAAAATCCCTGTCGTTTGATGGATCCCAGTTCCAAAAACGCCATGCAGTTGTTGAAGTAAGAGTACCACCGCCAATTTTAGTGTCAATATTTAATGAAACACCTCCTAAATCTTGTCCAGAACGCCAAGGTGTATCGTGATCTATTTTACGGTCAAAAGCATTTAAACTTGGCAATTGATAATTTAAATCTTTAATAATAGCATCAAACTGACGGTATGCAGCCCTTTGAGTAGGGGCAACACCAGCAACAACCTGTGCATATCCGTCAGGACGCTGTGTTGTTAAATCTCCTGCAAAAGTGATATTTGTATTTTCTGTAGGAGTCCATAATAGCTGTCCTCTAAAACCTTGATTGTTTAAAGTATTAGTTGGTCTTCCTGTCGCAACGTTATCAATTAATCCATCACGTTGTGTACCTGAGAAAGATAAACGACCTGCCACTTTTTTTCCTAGTGCTCCAGTAATAGATGCTTTTGCTTGTAAAAAGGCATAATTCCCGTAACTCAATTCAAAATCGGCGCCTGTTGTAAAACTTGGTTTGCGAGAGGTAATATTAAAAGCTCCAGAAGTCGTGTTTTTTCCAAATAAAGATCCTTGAGGGCCACGTAGTACCTCGATTTGTTCTACATCGATAAAATCTAAAGTAGTTGCTGCAGGACGAGCATAATAAACGCCGTCTACGTAGAAACCAACTCCAGGGTCGATACCATCGTTGGTAAGTCCGAATGGAGAACCTAAACTTCGAATGTTGATTCCAGTATTTCTTGGATTAGAAGAATACAATTGTACAGAAGGAACCAATTCTTTAATACGGTTTACGTTAAACGCTCCCGCTGCTTCTGCTTGTTTTCCTGTAACTACAGAAACGGCAATGGGTACGTCTTGTACTTTTTCTATTCTTCTTCTTGAAGAAACGACCACTTCAACAAGTTTGTTTTCCTCGCGTAAAGTGACCAATAATGGTGAAGCAGGAATAGCTGTAATTTCAAGCTCAGCGGTATTATAGCCAATGTATTGAATTAGTATTGTAAGGGGTAATTTCCCTTGTGATTCTATCGAAAATCTTCCTTCAGAATCTGTAATTGTGCTAAAAGTTGTTCCTTTAATTACCACATTGGCTGCTTCTAAAGGAATATTTTGATCTGTTGTGACAACCCCGTCAATTTTTTGTGCGAATGAGATTGAGAATGTTAAAACTGCAAGTATTGTAAATATATTTTTTATAGATGTCTTCATTTTTATATTAAGTATATATGATTAGTAGAATTTAGAATTAAATTTTTTTTACCAACACATACACATCATAGATGAAACAGTATTCACAGTTCTGAAATTATAATTATGTTTTTTTTGCAAAAGATTTTGTCCACCTGATTTACTAGAATGTACTTTCATGAGTTAAAATTTTGTAAATGATTAGTTAATTATTTTTGGCAAATATATATAATTAATTCTATCGATTTACTGGACTTTAGAAAATATTTTTTTATTTTTTTACCAATGAGGCGATTGTAATGCCTTCCATAGCCTTCAAAGTTTTATCTCTAATTAGCATTAAACCGTGACGAAGACTGCATTCAGACTCGGTTTTACAATCAGAACAAGGCTCGTAAAAATTTAAAGAAGCACATGGCAAAAGTGCAATTGCACCGTCAAATAAGCGGTGAATTTCTGCCAAAGTGATATCATTTTTGGATTTAATTAGATAGTATCCACCAAATTTTCCCTGCTTACTGCTTACAAAACGACCGCGTTTTAGATCTAATAAAATCTGCTCTAAAAACTTTTTAGGAATGTTAGCGCCATCAGCGATTTCTACAGTTCTAGAAATGTGATTTTCGTCTTGTTCTGCTAAATAAAGTAAGGCCTTAAGGGCGTATTTTGCTTTATGTGATAACATCTATTAATAAATTGTAAAATGTAAATGTATGATATTTTAAGATTGAAACCTAAACTTGAAACCTCAAACAAAGAAAATTAGAACCAGAATAAATTACCAGCCTCCGCTAGATCCTCCACCAGAGAAACCTCCACCGCCAAATCCGCCGCCGAAGCCTCCGCCACCGCCAGATGATCCGCCACCGAAGCCTCCAAATCCGCCTCCGCCACTTCTTCCAAGATTGCTCAGAATAATAACATCGAGTAGGCTAGGGCCGCCACCGCCATTATTGCCAGAATTTCCTCCACCGCCTCTTTTATTTCGAGCGAGTAAGATTAAAACAATTACAACAATTACGATAAATGGCAAAATAGGAAAGTCTTGTCCTTTTGCTTGTTTGCGTTCGCCTTTAAATTTTCCTTTAAAAACATCAATAATAGCATCAGTTCCTTTATCAAGACCATTGTAAAAGCTTCCAGCTTTAAATTCAGGTATAATAATATTTCTGATGATTGTTCCTCCAATTCCTGCTGTCAAACGATCTTCAAGTCCGTATCCAGGATTAATTGCAATCTTCTTTTCGTTTTTTGCCAAAAGAATTACAACTCCATTATCATCTTCTTTAGTTCCTCCAATTCCCCATGTTTGCCCCCATTTTGTTGCTAATTGGCTTACATCTTCTCCTTTTAAACTTTCAATTGTAATTATTACGATTTGAGTAGTAGTTGAATCGGAGTAACGAATTAGTTTTTCTTCTAATTGTGACTTTTCTGTCGAGCTTAAAATGTTAGCGTAATCGTAGACAGAAGTCTGAAAACTTGGTTTGGGTGGAATCTCAAATTGTGCAAAAATAGCATTGCTGATAAATAATGCGATAAACAAAAAAGTAATCTGAAAAATTCTACTGGAATTTGGGATTGTAATTTTGGAATTTTTCATTATTTATCCTTTTGAGATTTCGTTAGATAGTTCGTTTACATCATCTTCCTGAGACGGAAAATATTTTTTGAGCTGTTCTCCGGCATTCAAAATGCCGTCAACAATTCCTTGTTTAAAATTGCCGGCTTTAAAATGATTCACCATAATGTCTTTGGTACAATCCCAAAAATCGTTGGCTACAACATCATTAATTCCTTTGTCTCCACAAATTACAAAGTTTTTGTCTTCAACTGCAAAATAGAGCAATACTCCATTTTTCAATTTGGTTTCATCCATTCGCAATTCATGAAAAACTTCTAAAGCCCGATCAAAATGGACTTTAGAAGTTGTTTTTTCTATATGCACTCTAATTTCGCCAGAAGTATTGTTTTCGGCCATGCGAATTGCTTCGACAATTTCACGCTCTTCTTCTTTGGTTAAAAAATCTTCTACTTTTGACATGACTAATTTTAGAGTTTAGATTGTTGATTTTAGATTTTAGATTTTAAACTGTTGTCTAAAATTTTTAGAATTTAACTTCAACAGGTTTATCAGCTCCAGTAGATGCTTCAAAGTATGGTTTTTCTTTGTATTCGCTCAAGAACCAGTTGTTTGGAATCTTTAAAACATATCCGTTGTAAACTTGTACAGCTTCGTTAAAACGAGTTCTAGCAGTTAAAATCTGGTTTTCAGTACTTGCTAATTCGTCTTGTAATTTTAAGAAATTCTCGTTTGCTTTTAAAGTTGGATATTGCTCAACAGAAACCAATAATCTTGATAATGATGAACTTACTCCACTTTGAGCTTGGTTAAATGCCGCTAATTGTTCTGGTGTAACATTGCTAGGATCGATAGTTACCGATGTAGCTTTTGCACGAGCTTCAATCACTGCTGTCAAAGTTCCTTTTTCAAAGTCAGCAGCACCTTTTACAGTGTTTACTAAATTCCCGATAAGATCATTACGTCTTTGGTAAGCCGTTTGAACATTTCCCCATTCTTTATTAACAGCCTGACTGTGTTGCAAAGCAGTATTTTTAATACCAATCGACCAAAATGCGATAATAGCAATAAGTGCTACAATAATTCCTACAGGGATTAACCACTTTTTCATATTTGTTTTGATTTAAGTTTATTTCTATTTTTAATTACAATTCGTTTTTAATGTCGTTTAATTGCGTTTTTATCGATTCTAATTTACGTATTATTTCGAATTTATCTAACGTTTTCTTCTGACCCTCTTTCAAGTGTATTTTGGCACCTTCAAGCGTAAAACCTCTTTCTTTTACTAAATGATAGATTAATTGAAGGTTGGTAACATCTTCTGGAGTGAACATTCTATTTCCCTTTGCATTTTTCTTAGGTTTTAGAATGTCAAATTCACTATCCCAAAATCGTATCAAAGAAGCATTGACATTAAAAGCTTTGGCAACTTCGCCAATACTGTAATATCTTTTGTCTTTAGAAAGTTCAATATGCATGGTTCGTTTTTTTCTATTTTATTTCAAAAATACTATTTTTTCGTGATATTAATCTAATGATTGGTTTTCTTGGTTGGCCATTTGCGAAATCGCCACATATTCTACAGCCGAAATATTTCCATAATAGAAATTCAATGGGTTAACTACTTTTCCATCTTTATGTACTTCATAATGACAATGTGGACCCTCAGATCTTCCTGTGCTTCCGACATATCCAATAACATCGCCACGTTTTACCTTCTGTCCTGGACGGCAGTTGTAGTTGCTTAAATGTGCATACAAACTTTCATATCCAAAACCGTGCCTGATCACTATGTGGTTTCCGTATCCCGAAGCTGTATTGTCAGCTCTTTCTACAACACCATCACCTGTTGCATAAATGGGAGCACCTGTATTGGCCGTGAAATCCATTCCGTTATGCATTTTTCTCACTTTTGTGAAAGGGTCAATTCGGTATCCAAAACCTGACGCGACACGTTTTAAATTTTCATTTCGAACTGGCTGAATGGCAGGAATCGCTAACAATAAATTTTCTTTAGCTCCAGCTAATTTTAAAATTTCATCTAAAGATTTAGACTGAATTGCCAATTGCTTCGATAGTTTGTCGACTCTTTTGGTTGCATTTAAAACTAGTTGAGAATTATTATATCCTTCTAGCGCTTTATACTTATCAGAATTTCTGAAACCAGCTTTTCGAATTGAATCGGGAATTTCAGCTTTGTTAAAATACACGCGATAAATATTATTGTCACGCTCCTCAAGTGCATCCGCAGCTTCATCAATTTCGTCTAATTTTTTATTCAAAATAGCATATTGCAGTTTTAAATTTTCAATTTCGCGGGCTTGTAAACGATCTTTTGGGGTTTCAAAATAAGGTGTGTTTATTAAAAGTACAAAAACTAAAAAACCAAACAGTGCCGATGCCAGTAAAAACAGTAATGCATAACCTATTTTTATTCTTTTTCTGGTTTTTATTTTCGTATAAGCCAGATTTTCTGAGTCGTAATAATATTTTACTTTCGCCATATTTTAAAATACGCTATTTTTGCACCTTGTAAAATGAGTTAGTCGAACGAAACTGCTAAATGTTTCGGTTGTTCGACACTTTTTTTGCAAGGATTAATGATTAGATATTGGGGCTATTTTATCATTAGATAATGCGCAAAATAGGCAATTTATTGTTTAAATTATAAGTTTTTTAATTACATTATAAAAAACTTAACGTATCATCAAATGAATAAATTAGCTAATTATCTAATTTTCAAATTGACACATAAAAACAGACACATTTTCTAATTAAAATATGAAATCACAAGACGTACGTAAACAATTTTTAGATTTTTTTGAGAGTAAAGGACATACTATTGTTCCTTCAGCTCCTATTGTACTTAAAGACGACCCAACCTTAATGTTCAACAACTCGGGAATGGCCCAGTTTAAAGAATTTTTCTTAGGAAACGGAACTCCAAAAAGTCCAAGAATAGCCGATACGCAAAAATGTCTTCGTGTTTCAGGAAAGCATAATGACCTTGAAGAAGTTGGTATTGATACGTACCACCACACTATGTTTGAAATGTTAGGAAACTGGTCTTTTGGTGATTACTTCAAAAAAGAAGCTATCAACTGGGCTTGGGAATTGTTGACAGAAGTGTACAAAATTCCAAAAGAGAATCTTTATGTTTCTGTTTTTGAGGGAAGTAAAGAAGATAACGTTCCGTTTGATCAAGAAGCTTGGGATATTTGGAAAACATTAATCGACGAGGATAGAATTATTCTTGGAAATAAAAAAGATAATTTCTGGGAAATGGGTGACCAAGGGCCATGCGGACCTTGTTCTGAAATTCACGTTGATTTACGTTCTGCAGAAGAAAAGGCTTTAGTTTCTGGAAAAAGCTTGGTGAACAATGATCACCCGCAAGTTGTTGAAATCTGGAATAATGTATTCATGGAATTCAACCGTAAAGCAGATGGTTCATTGGAAAAACTTCCTGCACAGCACGTTGATACCGGAATGGGATTTGAGCGTTTGTGTATGGCTTTGCAAGGAAAAACATCAAATTATGATACTGATGTTTTCATGCCTTTGATTAGAGAAATCGAAACCATTACTGGAGCAAAATATACGGTTAAAGCTTCAAACGAAGCCGAGGAAAAAGTAAATATCGCAATTCGTGTTATTGCAGATCACGTTCGTGCCGTAGCTTTTGCTATTGCTGATGGACAATTGCCATCTAACACAGGCGCAGGATATGTAATTCGTAGAATTTTACGTCGTGCTATCCGTTACGGATTTACATTTTTAGGAACAAAAGAGCCATTTATTTTTAAATTGGTTGAAACTCTAAGTGAGCAAATGGGAGATTCTTTCCCGGAAATCAGAACACAAAAAGCACTTTGTTCGAATGTAATTCGTGAAGAAGAAAATTCATTCTTAAAAACATTAGATCAAGGATTGATTCTTTTAGATGCTGTAATTTTAAATAATACAGGAGATACAATCGATGGTAAAAAAGCTTTCGAATTGTATGATACTTACGGTTTTCCAATCGATTTAACTGCTTTGATTCTTTCAGAAAAAGGATTGAAATTAGATGAAGAAGGATTCCAAGAACAATTGCAATTACAAAAAGAAAGATCTCGCGCAGCTTCTAAAGTAACTGCAGGAGATTGGAATGTAATTGTTGAAGATGATATTCAGGAATTTGTTGGTTATGACAGATTATCGCAACAAGTTAAGATTACGAAATACCGTAGAGTTGAAAGTGCAAAAGATGGAGAAATTTTTCAATTGGTTTTCAATGCAACTCCTTTTTATGGAGAAAGTGGAGGACAAACTGGAGACAAAGGATATTTGGAAGCTCAAAATGGTGATATCGTTTATATAATTGATACGAAAAAAGAGAACAACCAAACGGTACATTTAGCAAAATCGTTACCAGAAAATCTTACGGGAACTTTTAATGCCGTTGTTGATGCTGCTCAAAGAGCTAAAACTTCGTCTAACCACTCGGCTACGCACTTATTGCACCAAGCGTTACGTAAGATTTTAGGAACTCACATTGAGCAAAAAGGATCTATGGTACGAAATGCTTCGTTGCGTTTTGACTTTTCTCATTTTGCTAAAGTTACAGAGGAGGAATTATTAGAGGTTGAAAACTTTGTAAATGCAAGGATTCGTGAGAGTTTACCATTAATCGAGAAAAGAGCGATTCCAAAAGATCAAGCTCTTGAAGATGGTGCAATTGCTTTGTTTGGTGAAAAATATGGTGATTTAGTTCGTACCATTAAATTTGGAGATTCTGTCGAATTATGTGGAGGAACTCACGTTGCGAATACATCTGATATCTGGCACTTTAAAATTATTTCTGAAGGAGCTGTTGCTGCTGGAATTAGAAGAATTGAAGCTATCACAAGTGAAGCTGCAAAAGAATATTTTGAGTCTCAAGCAATTTCTTTCGGAGAAATTAAAGAAGTGCTTAAAAATGCTCCAGATCCTGTAAAAGCAATCCAAGCATTGCAAGATGAAAATGCTCAATTGAAAAAACAATTGGAAGTTTTATTGAAAGATAAAGCTAAAAACATGAAAGCTGATTTGGCTAAAGAATTACAAGAAATCAATGGAGTTCGATTCTTAGCTAAACAAGTAGATTTAAACCCAGATGGGGCAAAAGATTTAGCATACGAATTAGGTGGTTCTTATAACAACTTATTTATAGTTTTAGCAACCGCGCATGAAGGAAAACCAATGTTAACGTGTTATATTTCTAAAGAAATTGTAGCAGAGAAAAACTTAAACGCAGGACAAGTTGTTCGCGAATTAGGTAAATACATCCAAGGTGGTGGTGGAGGTCAGCCTTTCTTCGCAACGGCAGGAGGTAAAAATGTTGACGGAATTGCTGAGGCACTTACTAAAGCTGTAGATTTTGTGAAGTAATTAAAGATTCTAAGATGCTAAGGAACTAAGTTTCTAAGTTTTTTTTAAAATAAACCCGACAGATTTTTAAAATCTGTCGGGTTTTGTGTTTATAGTATTTATTTTTCTCATTTTATGTCATTTCGACGAAGGAGAAATCTTCGCGAAAAGCTCGACAAAGATTTGATTCTTGTTGCGGAGTTACTTGCGAAGATTTCTCCTTCGTCGAAATGACAAATAGAGCGTTCGTTCAATGGTTAAAAAACTTAGAACCTTAGTATCTCAGCAACTCAGAACCTTAAAATTATTTTCTTTCCCCAATCTGCTGGCGCCACATAGCATAATAAAGTCCTTTTTCCACAATTAAATCTTCGTGTTTACCTTGCTCAATAATTTTACCTTGTTCTAAAACAAAGATTCTATCAGCATGCATAACAGTTGATAAACGATGCGCAATTAAAACTGTAATTCTATTTTTATCTGAGATATTTCGGATCGTATCGTTAATTTCTTCCTCGGTAATTGAATCTAAAGCAGAAGTCGCTTCATCAAAAATTAATAAATTTGGATTTCTTAAAATTGCTCTTGCAATAGATAGACGTTGTTTTTCACCGCCAGAAACTTTAATTCCGCCTTCTCCGATTGTAGTATTTAAACCATCTTCGGCACGTCTCAGAAGTTTGTCGCAGCTTGCACGTTTTAAAGCGTCATAAAGTTCTTCGTCGGTTGCATTTGGTTTAACGAATAATAAATTTTCGCGAATTGTTCCAGAGAATAATTGTGCGTCTTGAGTCACAAAACCAAGTTGTTTTCTTAAATCTAGTAAGTCAATTTCTGTAGAATCAATATCATTATATAAAACCTGACCTTCTTCTGGAGTATACAATCCAACTAATAATTTTACCAAAGTTGTTTTTCCAGATCCTGACGGACCTACAAAAGCAACGGTTTGACCTTGTTTGATTTCGAAATTTATATTTTCAACGGCTTTAAATTTGGCTGTTTTATGCTGAAAACTAACATTTTCAAAAAGCAATTTCTGAATTGCACCAATATGTTTTGGAGTTTTCGGACGAAACTCTTTTGGAGCATTCAATAGATTTTTGAAATTTTCCATCGAAACTTTTGTTTCATTTAGAGCGATGATAAAATTTCCTAATTCCTGTAAAGGACCAAAAATAAAGAAGGTGAAAAATACCATTGTCAATAAATCTCCAACGATAATTTTTCCTCCAAATAGAAAGTAATACAAGGCAAAAACAACACAAGTTCTCAAGAAATGAACGGTTGTTCCTTGAATGAAACTTAAACTTCTGATGAATCTGATTTTTTGCAACTCTAATTGAAGAATCTTAAAAGTATTTAAGTTTAAACGTTTTTCTTCCTGATACGTTAGGCCAAGACTCTTTACCAATTCGATATTTCGCAAACTTTCGGTTGTGGAACCTGCCAATGCATTGGTCTGATTGACAATTTTTCGAGAAACGATTTTGATCTTTTTTCCCAAATACAAACTTACTAAAGCAATAATTGGAGCAGTAATTAAAAAGATAATTGAAATTCTGAGATCAATTCGGGCTACATAAACGATTACGAAAATGAAACCAATAATAGTTTGGAAAATTAGAGAAATAGAAAGTGTAATTAGTTTTTCTGAGTCAATTCTAACTTTAGTCAATTTGCTTAAAGTTTCACCGCTTCGCTGATCTTCAAATTCTGCGTAAGGAAGATCTAGAGATTTTTTAATTCCGTCCGTATACATTTGTGCTCCAGTACGCTGAATGACCACATTGGTAAAATAATCTTGGAAGTTTTTGGTGATTCTAGAAATCATGGCTGCTCCTAGCGAAAGACCAAGCCAGAAGGCTAAAGATTTTATAAAACCTATTTCGTTTCCTTTATATTTTGCAAGTCCAACACCGCAATCCTGCATTAATTTTCCTGTAATTACAGAGTCGGATAAACTGAAACAAATGTTGATTGTAGCCATTATCAAAGCAAAAAACAAGAGCATTTTATGTTTGATAATATAAGTATATAATAATTTCATAGAATATTTAAAAAAAATGGAAGATGCAAAAGTAAGGAATTGTTTGGGTATGTAAAGTTGATTTCTGTTATTAAAAATGTAATTTTTTAAAGTGTGTTTTTTTTATGATATTAAGTTCTATATGAAAATATAGGAGACTTTTTAAAAAGCAATAAAAGAATCATTTGTAATCTTTAACTTTGTTTAAATTTAAAAATTATGCAATTCAGAACACAAATACCAATTTCAAAAAGTAATTCGCCAATCGATTATAATTCGAAAATACTTTCTATTGGTTCTTGTTTTGCAGAGAATATGGCGGAGAAATTCGATTATTTTAAATTTCAGAATGAAACTAATCCGTTTGGAATTATTTTTAATCCGGTTTCAATTGAGAAGTTATTTGAACGCGTTTGCAAAGAACAATGGTTTGAAGAAAAAGACGTTTTCTTTCATAACGAACGCTGGCATTCTTTTGATGTGCATTCTGATTTAAGTAATGCCGACCGACAAGAATTGCTTGAAACTTTAAATAAAGCGATTTTAGAAACGAATAAACAGTTAAAAGAAGCCACACATATTATTATCACTTTTGGGACTTCATGGATTTATAGAAATCTAGAAAAAGATGAAGTTGTTGCCAATTGTCACAAAGTGCCTCAAAAACAATTTTCGAAAGAATTATTATCGGTTGAAGTGATTCATAAAAGCATTCAAAATACAATCGATTTAATTCAGTCTTTAAATCCAAGCATCAATTTCATTTTTACGATTTCTCCAGTACGACACATAAAAGATGGTTTCGTAGAAAATCAATTAAGCAAATCTCATTTATTTACAGCGCTTCATCAAACTTTAAACTTTCGTCCCGAAGCTCCGGGATCGACTTTCGACTACTTTCCGTCTTACGAAATCATGATGGACGAACTTCGTGATTATCGCTTTTATAATGAAGATATGTTGCATCCCAACCAAATTGCGATCGATTATATCTGGAAACTTTTCAGCGAAAATTGCATTTCTCAGGAAAGTTTAACAACAATGCAGGAAGTTGATGAAATTCAGAAAAGTCTTCGCCACAGAAGCTTTAATCCTGAATCTGAACAGCATCAAAAATTCTTGGCTAAACTTCAGCAAAAGATAAATCTCTTAGGGGAAAAGATTTCTCATATTAAATTCTAATTATAATTATTTTAAAAAAACTTCGGGACTTGGGTCTTAGTGGCAAAAACGACAATAAAATTTTAGAATAATTCCTCATAATTGTGTAAATTGTTAAGGTTTAAATTTTACATTTTTGTAAAATGTGTAACTCTGCTTTTTTCAGAAGCAATTTTAATCTAATCCGATTTTATTGACGTATGAATAAGAAACCTGTTTATTTTCTTAAAAAAACACTTCGTATCCTTATGTGGTGCGTGGTTTCTGTAGTTGCGCTTTTATTACTTCTGATTATTCTAATTCAGGTTCCTTCGGTTCAAAATTTCGTTAAGGACAAAGCGATTAACTATCTTCAAGGCAAGATAAAAACTAAAGTTTCCTTAGATCATATTTCGATAAAATTTCCAAAAGACGTAGTTCTGGAAGGTTTTTATTTTGAAGATCAAAAAAAAGATACTTTGCTGGCAGGTAATCGATTAGAAGTCGATGTTGATCTTTTTAAACTTGTTAGCAGTGAACTCGAAATCAATTCGGTTTCGCTTGAAAATGTAAAAGCCAATATTTCCAGAAACAAACAAGGCATCTTCAATTTCGATTATATCATCAAAGCATTCGAATCAAAAGAACCAAAGGTTGAAGATCCTAATGCCAAGCCCTTTAAAATTTCGGTTGTAAAAGTAAACCTCGATCAAGTTAAATTTAACTTTAAGGATGATTTTGCTAAAAATGACATTCGTGTAAACCTGACTCATTTTGATACTAAATTCAAAAAATTTGATCTGGATCAGATGGATTTTAATATTCCGACAATTAATTTAAACGGATTGAAGGTGGTTTTAGATCAGGATGTGGTCGAAAAAATTGCTGAAGTCTCAGTAAAAACGGTTGATACAATTTCGAAGCGTCCAGACTTTAAATTGGCTTTAAATAAAATAGCGTTGTCTAAAATCGATATTTTATACGATAATAAAGATTCGAAGCTAAATTCTGGCATTCGTTTAGGAAACTTAAATTTAGCTGTAAACGAAATCGATCTGAACAAACAGCTTTTAGATTTTGATCATTTTGAAGTAAAAAATCTAAGCGGCAATCTGCGATTGGGGGCAAAAGACAAACAAATTGATGCACCCAATTTAGATACTACAGCGATAAAGCAAGCAGGCTGGAAAGTAAAATTGAACGAAACCAATCTAGAAAATATTGCTTTCAAATTTGATGATATGCAGTCAAAACCCAAATCAAAAGGAATTGACTATGCACATCTTGATTTGAGTAAATTCAATTTTAAAGCTGAGAAATTGTATTATGGAAATGATACCATTTCAGGAAACATTAAAGCATTAACGGTAAGTGAAAAAAGCGGTTTGGAGATCCAGTCTTTTAAAACTGATTTCTTTTACGGACCAAAAAATGCTTCTTTAGAGAATTTATATTTAAAAACACCACAAACTCTTGTGCAAGACAAAGTTAAGGCGCAATATAAATCACTTGAATCGCTTCAGAAGGATTTAGGAAATCTGGCAATTGATGCTAATTTAAAACAATCAAAAATTGGTTTTAAAGATATTCTGCTGTTTGTTCCAGATTTGCAGAAAACAAATCCGTTTAAAAGCAATCCAAATGCAATTTTGTATGTAGACAGTCGAGTGAGCGGAAAAGTAAAAGATTTGACTATTTCGAAATTTGAAATGAGTGGAATAGGAACTACAAAAGTTTCGCTTTCTGGGAAAATCGCAGGATTTCCGGATGCTCAAAAAGCGTATTATGATTTGAAGATCAAGAAGATTTCGAGTACTTCAAAAGATATTAACCTGTTTGTGCCTGCAGGAACAATTCCGAAAAATATTCAGCTTCCATCACAGTTAAGTTTGCAAGGAAAATTTAAGGGTTCAATTCAGAATTTTAAAACGAATCTGGCTTTAAACAGCAGTTTCGGAAATGCAAAAGTTGATGCGTTATTCGATCAGCGCATTAAAAAAAGAGAAAAATATGATGCAAACGTTTCTCTTCAGGAATTCGATTTGGGGCGATTAATTAAAAACGATTCGATCGGAAAAATTACGCTAAAAGCGAAAGTAAAAGGAAACGGTTTAGATTCGAAAACGGCAAATGCTTTTATTGACGGAATTGTTCAGAAAGTGGTTTTTAACAGATATACCTATAAAGATTTAACGCTGAAAGGAAATATCGAAAACGGTTCTTTTGCTGTAAAATCAGGAATGGAAGATCCCAATTTGAATTTCAATTTAACGGCTTCAGGCGATACGAAAGACAAATATCCAAGCATAAAACTGAAACTAAATTTGGATATTGCCGATTTAGAAAAGTTAAACCTGCATGCGGGGCCGATGAAGCTTCGCGGAAATGTTGATGCTGATATTGCCAACAGTAATCCGGATTTTCTGAACGGAAAAGTATTTCTTTCCAATATTCAGATTTTGCAAGATGCAGAACCAATTGTTTTAGATTCAATTCGTGTTTTGGCTTTTGCAGACAAAGACAGCAATTCGATTAAAATTTCGTCTCAATTTTTAAAAGCCCAAGTAACGGGAAAATACAAACTCACGACACTGGCAAATTCGGTTCAAAAATCATTATCCAAATATATTGATCTTAAAAACCCAAAAGTTAATGCAGAATCAGATGAACAAAGATTAGCCTTTACTTTGAAAGTCGACAATGATCCTGTGCTTTTAAAATTATTGCCAAAATTAACAGGTTTAGAACCTTTTAGTATAACAGGAAATTATAATAATCAGACAGATTCTTTGACTGTGAAAGGAACGATTCCAAGAATTGTTTATGGTGGAAATACCATTTCGGACGGAAAAATAAATATCGAAGCCAAAGAAAATGCTTTAGAATATTCGATTTCTGTGGCAACAATTGAAAGCGGCTCGCTTAAAATTCCATTTACAAGTTTATCAGGAAATGTGCAGAATAATATTTTGACTTATGCTCTTGAAGTAAAAGACGCCAAAGAGAAACAGCAATATTTTATAGCTGGTGAATTTAAGGCAGAAGATTCAAAAAACATTGTAAAACTACACGCTGAAAACTTTATTTTAAATTATGATAAATGGAATGTAGATCCAGAAAATAGGATTGAGTTTGGAGAAAAAAGGCTTTATGTCGATAAATTCAATTTGAATAACAACGGAAATGAGTTAAAAATTCAATCACAAGGAACGCAGGATAATGCGCCGTTGCAAGTCGATTTTGTGAATTTCAAAATCGAAACCATTATGAATATGGTCAAAAAAGATGAATTGCTGATGCAAGGGTTGATAAACGGAAATGCATTGGTTGAAAATGTGATGACAAACCCGACTTTTACTTCTGACTTAAAAATAGATGATTTCACTTTTAAAGGTTCAAAAGTTGGCGATTTGGAAATAAAAGTTGACAATAAAACGGCCAATACACTTGCTGCAAATGTAGCTTTAAGTGACGAAGGAAATGATTTGAAACTAACAGGCGATTACCAATTAGATGCTGGGAATTTTGATTTTGATGTGGTAATTAATAAATTGTACATCAAAAGCATTCAAGGTTTCAGTATGGGAAATATTACTGAAGGACAAGGTTTTTTATCAGGAAATTTTAAGCTTACAGGAAACACTTCTGCTCCAAAAATTAATGGCGAATTGAATTTTAACGATGCTGGTTTTAGAGTAACACAGCTCAATTCGTATTTTAAAACTAAAAACGAAAAAATCACTTTTAATAATGAGACAATTTCATTTGATAAATTCTCTCTTTTTGATGAGAACGACAACGAATTGTATGTAAATGGAACAATCCAATCTCCAGATTTTGTCAAATATAATTTTAATCTGCTTGTTGAAGCTGACGATTTTAGAGCTATTCACTCAAAAGCAAAAGACAACGATTTATTCTATGGTGATTTATTCTTAGATACAAAATTGAATATAAAAGGAAACTTGGATAGTCCAGTTGTTGACGGAACGCTCAAAATCAATAAAGAAACCAAATTCACGGTAGTAATGCCACAATCAGATCCTTCTATTGCAGATCGCGAGGGAATTGTAGAATTTGTTGATGAAGACAATATGTACCTCAAACAAACAGTTGATCTTCAGAATAAATTAGATCAATCGGAACTGAAAGGAATGGATGTAAATGTCGCCATTACAATTGATAAAGAGGCCGAATTGACGCTGCTGATTGATAAAGCAAACGGAGATTATTTGAACTTAAAAGGTGAAGCAGAATTGGTTGGAGGAATTGATCAATCTGGAAAAACAACTTTGACTGGGAAATATGAGTTTTCTGATGGGGCTTATGAAATGAATTTTAATGGAATCAAAAGGAAATTTGATATCCAGAAAGGAAGCTACATTACTTGGAATGGCGAACCAACAATGGCTAATTTGAATATTACAGCAATTTACAATGTAAATGCAGCACCGATTGATTTGCTTGGAAATCAGTTGGCAGGAATGGAACCGGCTGTTCAAAATACCTATAAACAAAAGCTTCCTTTTCAGACTTTATTGAAAATGAATGGAGAATTGATGAAACCTGAAATTTCATTTGGAATTGTACTACCTGAAGGAAATTATAATGTTTCTACAGATGTTGTTACAACGACACAAAGTAAATTAAAACAATTGGAACAAGATCCTGCAGAATTGAATAAACAGGTTTTTGCTCTTTTGTTATTAAACCGTTTTGTAGGCGAAAATCCGTTTGCGAGTCAAAGTGGAGGCATAAGTGCCGAAACAATGGCAAGACAAAGTGTAAGTAAAATACTTTCTCAACAGTTGAATAATCTGGCAGGAGAATTAATCACAGGAGTTGAAGTCAATTTCGATTTAGAATCGTCTGAAGATTATACATCTGGAACGATGCAAAATAGAACCGATTTGAATGTAGAGGTTTCTAAAAAACTGTTGGATGACAGATTAAAAGTAACTGTTGGAAGCAGTTTTGGAGTAGAAGGAGCAGAGCGCGCCAACCAAGAAAGCACCAATATTGCTGGTGATGTCGCTTTAGATTATCAATTGACAAAAGACGGACGTTACATGGTTCGTGCCTACAGAAAAAATCAATATCAAGTGGCAGTCGAAGGACAGGTTGTAGAAACAGGCGTTGCTTTTATTATCACGATGAGTTACAATAAATTTAGGGAACTTTTCCATCGTAGTGAAAAAGAAAAAGAATTGATTCGGGAAGAAAAGCTTCGAAAAGAAAAAGAAAAACAGAAAAAAAAGGAAGATAAAGAGAAGGAGGAATTGCAGGAAAATCAAATTGAAGGAAATGAACAGAAAACATAATTATATAAATAATCATTTTGCAAATTATTTTGTGTTGATATCGTTGTTTTTTGTCTTTGGATGCAGTAATACAAAATATCTTCCAGAAGGTGATTTGCTTTACACAGGCGGTTCGGTGAAAGTGAAAGATTCTATCATGAAAAAGAAAGATAGAAAGGCACTGCAAACCGAGTTGGAAGGCCTTCTTCGTCCAAAACCAAATAAAACGTTTTTAGGATTACGTCCAAAATTATGGTTTTATAATATTGCTGGGGAGCCCAAAAAAGAAAAAGGATTTAGATATTGGCTTCGCAACAAAGTTGGAGAAGAGCCAGTACTTTTTAGTAAAGTCGATTTAGATTATAATGCTTCAGTGCTGCGAAATTTTACTGAAAACAGAGGCTATTTTAAAACTCGTGTCAGCGCCGACTCTACTGTAAGGAATAAAAGAGTGACAGCAGAATATACTGTTGTTCCAAAAAAGCAATATATTATTAAAAGCGTCACGTTTCCAGATGACTCTTTAAAGATGTCAAAAATAATTGCCAGATCAAGTAGACGCAGTTTGTTGAAAGTGGGAAAGCCATATGATTTGGATGTTATAAAAGCAGAACGGGAACGTATTGATGCTAGACTGAAAGAAAAAGGATATTACTATTTCAATCCTGATTATCTTCTGGCGAAAGTAGACAGCAGTAAAGGCGATCACGAAGTGAAAATTAGATTGGTTATTAAAGACGAAACTCCTGTAAAAGCATTAAGAGCTTATACAATAAATAACATTTTTGTTTATCCGAATTATTCTCTGGGAAACGATAGCATGGTTTACAGAAAAAAGAATATTACTCAGTATAAAGATTTTACTATTATTGATACGGCAGAAACTTTTAAACCAAGAGTTTACGACAGAACAATTTATTTCAAAAAAGGAGATTTATATAATCGAACCGATCATAATTTGACTTTGAATCGTTTCGTAAATTTAGGAACTTTCAGTTTTGTTAAAAATGAATTCAAACCTTCAGACAGTATAGACAATGCTTTAGATTCTTATTATTATCTAACGCTTTTACCTAAAAAGTTTATTCGTGTTGAAGTTATCGGGAAAACCAATTCAGCGAGTTACACCGGTACAGAATTAAATCTAAACTGGAACAACAGAAACTTTTTGCGTGGTGCAGAATTGTTTACCGCTTCGATTTTTGGTGGTGCCGATTTTCAGCTTGGAGGTGTAAATAAAGGTAAAAATATTTATAAGCTTGGGGGTCAAGTTAGTTTGACCTGGCCTAGATTTATTACCCCTTTTAATATTGAAGGAAATAGCGAATATGTTCCAAGAACCAAAGCAACTATTCGTTACGAATATCAAAAACGAACGCAGTTGTATGCCTTGAATTCCTTTAATACTTCATTTGGATATTTGTGGAAAGAAAACATTCGTAAAGAGCATCAGTTAAATATTGTAGATGTGACTTATGTGAGTCCGAATCATGTTACACCAGAATATCTGGCTGATATAGAGCAAGATCCAGCATTAGGAAAAGTAATCGAAAAGCAGCTGATTTTTGGCCCAACTTACAATTATACCTATACCAATACAATGCAGAAACGCCGAAAAAATACTATTTATTTTAATGGTGAATTGGATTTGGCGGGAAATCTTACTGGTTTGATTACAGGTGCAGATTATCCAAATAAGGTCAAAACTATATTTGACGTCCCTTTTAGCCAATATGTAAAAATCAAATCCGATTTCAGGCATTATTTAAAACTTGGAAAAGAAAGCGAATTAGCCAGCAGATTAATTGTTGGAGCTGGATTTGCCTACGGGAATTCGAATACGCTTCCAGCATCGAAACAGTTCGTTGTAGGGGGAACCAATAGTATTCGAGCATTTAGGGCGCGAACTTTAGGGCCGGGAAGTTACGTTATTCCGCCACCGACAAACGACAACTATACGCCAGATCAATCAGCCGATTTAAAATTGGAATTTAATACCGAATATAGGGCAAAGCTTTTCAGCATTGTAAGGGGGGCAGTATTCCTAGATGCTGGTAATATTTGGCTCTTGCACGCTGACCCGAACAAACCAGGTGCAGAAATTTCAAAAGATTTTATGAAGGAAATTGCAATTGGAGCAGGAGCAGGTTTACGTTTCGATTTATCATTTTTAGTTTTAAGAACCGATTTGGCTATTCCACTTCGAAATCCTGCATTGCCAGATGGTCAAAGATGGGTTATTGATGATATTAATTTCGGAAGCAGTTCTTGGAGAAAAGACAATCTTATTTTGAATATTGCTATTGGATATCCGTTCTAATTTTTTTTGCTACGAATTCACGAATTATCTTTAATTTTTTTAATGTTTAAACTAATTATAATTTGTGAAATTGAAGTATAAATATGTCAAAGTGATGAGCAAAAATTCGTGAATTCGTGGCAGAAAAAGAAAAAATGAAGTAAATTGGTCTAAAATATTTTAGAGGAATGCAAAACTTGATCAAAAGAATTATAGGCGTTGGAGTTATTGTTTTATTAATTGTTCTGGGGTTTAAATATTGCCAGTTCAAAAAAGAAGACGATTCTGATATTCAGTACAATACTAATTTAATTCAGCAGCAGATTCTTAACGTTGGAAAATTGGTTGTTACTGAAGGGCATTTTTCAGAAGTCATCACCTATAAAAATCAGCAGAAATATTTGATGGACATGATTTCTTTTGAGAAAAAAGCGCTTATTGTTGTCAATGCAAATGTCACGGTTGCCTACGATCTGCATCAAATGAAATATGATATTGATGAGAAAAACAAAACCATCACGATTTTAAATATTCCAAAAGAAGAGATTACCATAAATCCAGACATTCAGTTTTATGATGTAGAACAAAGTAAACTGAACCCTTTTACGGGTGACGATTACAATAAAATCAACAAATCGGTAAAAGCCAATCTGGCTAAGAAAATCGAAAATTCTACTCTAAAAACAAACGCACAAAACCGATTGATAAGCGAATTGTCTAAGATTTTAATCATGACGAATTCAATGGGCTGGAAGTTACAATATAACGGGAAAGTTATCGAATCTGAGACCGAGCTGAATCAAGATTTGAAGTTATAGAGGAAAGGTACAAAGGTTCAGAGTAGCAAAGGTTCAAAGGTTTTTTCGCAATCTTGTCATTTCGACCGAAGGGAGAAATCACACTAGAAGCTCCGTATAGTATACTTCAATCTTTGTCGAATCCCGAGTGTAATTGCCCCTCCTTCTAAATGACAAATAAGCTTAAAAAACTCAAATAATAAAAACTTTCGCGTCTTAGTGCCTTTGTGGCAGATCAGGCAAAGAACTATCAAAAATCAAATCCAATCCACCAGAAATTAAATGCGCAATTTCATGGCGTCTTTCTTTCAACTGATCCAGATATACCAAAACTTCTTGCAAAAGCTGTTTCTCATCTGAATCTTTCAAAAGTTCGGCAATTTCGATATTTAACAGCCAATCATTTGGGTGATTACTTTTGACTTTTTCAAAAACCGATTTTAACTCCGATTTAGAGTCTTTATTATTTCTTATGTTTCTTACTGTAGCATATAAAACTTCCAACTCATCACGCTCCTCAGTATGTTTCGCTTTGATTGTTTTTGTTGAAGGGACGATATTAATTAAATCAAAACTATTTACATCGGCTGGACCAGAAAATGCCGAAATCACTTTTTTACCAATTGCCATATCATAATTCCCCCAATCTGGTTGAAACAAAATCGTTTCTCCGTGCGTAACGGTACAGTTTTTAAAACTGATTAAAATGATTTCTCCATGTAAGTTTCGAGATCCGGTAATGATTTCGCCCTCCACAATAATATTGCCTTCAAATTCCAGTTTTACGGTTTCATTTTCAACAATACTGTAAGCCTGCAAATCTTTAGGACTCATATCTTCAATAGCCAGATTAAAACCTTTCAGTTTTCCAATCGGACTTCCAAATCCGTGCGGATGCGTTAAGGTTCCGTGACCAACTAATTCTTTTTCGCGGTAAGAAAGAGCTGTTTTTCCAGTAGTCTGAATGTAAACTGGTTTTCCTTCTTCTTCAATTACATTAGTAAAAACTCCAGAAATTTGTAAGCCTGTGCTCAATTCAATTGTTCCTAAAGCATTTGATTGAATCAGTTTCTGAATTCCAGATAAACCTCCAGTTCGTAAAGCCATTTTATTAGCAAACTCTTCCAAAATCAAACTCAAATGAGAGAAAGTTGGTGTTACATAAAGCTGAGGTTGCAATTGTGTAATATCAAAATTCTGATTGGCAGCAGAAATATCATAAGGAATTTTCTTCACATTATCAGTCATACAGTGGGCACTTTCTCCAATAGAAGAAAGTAATCCCGCGCCATAAATTTTTGGATTTTCAACCGTTCCAATCAAACCGTATTCAACTGTCCACCAGTGCAGGTTTCTGATTTGAGCCATTTCAGATAATTCGCCCATGTTGTTTTGCAAATCTGCAACCGCTTTTTCAGCTTCATCGATTTTTTCTTGTGGCGTATCTTCTGCTTCTTTTAAAATAGAAAGCAGACGAATCGCTTCATACATTTGATAATCTTTATGAGAAGAAATCGCTTTACAACCAATTTCGCCAAAACGTCTTAAATATTCGGCATATTCTGGATTGGCAATAATAGGAGCGTGACCTGCGCCTTCGTGAATGATATCTGGAGCAGGAGTATATTCAATATGTTCTAATTGTCTAATGTCTGAAGCAATAACCAAAACATTATAGGCTTGAAATTCCATAAAAGCATTTGGCGGAATAAAGCCATCAACAGCAACTGCTGCCCACCCAATTTCGCTTAGAATTCGGTTCATGCCGTACATGCTCGGAATAGAATCAATTTCGATTCCTGTTTTACGTAAACCTTCTAAATAAGAATGATGTGCAACTTTAGAAAGATAATCTACATTTTTGCGCATAACATATCGCCAAACCGCTTGATTGATAGGAGTGTAATCACTATAATCTTGAGGTTTAATAAATTGCTGTAAATGTTTAGGCAATCTTTCTAATAACGGATTGGTTTCAATATTTGGATTCATTTCGAAAACGTTGTAGATTAAAATGTAAAATTACGAATTTAAGACTCGATTTTTTATCATCCATCGCAAAATTTTTATTCGAAATTGACTTTTATTGCATTTTTGTAGATTTTTAAAGAGCTGAATAAATACGATTTTAGCAGTCGTTATTGTCGAAACTTACTCTTTCCATTGTTTGTTCGTAGTTTTCAATCTCTTTTTTGGTCATTGGAGTTTCTTTTACATCTACTTTCAATTGTTTTTTAGCATCAGGACTAATCCATAAGCCAGTGAAAGTATTTCCTGTTTTCTGTAAAATTAAAACACCACTGAAATTGTGTTCAACCATAACAAACTCATTTTCTTTCTTTTTGTTCTGAGTAGGATAAATTTGAATCCAATTTTTTGATTTATTGTAACGATACATTGCCGCATAACTTAAATCGGCATTACATTGATTTTCTGATGTCTGAATGTAAAGGGTAATCGGGGTTTTTCCATCGACAGTTCCTTTGTATAAATTAGAAGCTGTTTGTGCTGATAATTGATTTAAAAATGAGAAACATATTGCAATAACGAAAATAACTTTTTTCATAAATAAAAGAATATAGATTTGGGTTTAATTCATTTTATCAAATATAAAGTTCTGCTTTTTAATTGAAAGAAATTTTTTAAGATTTTTTTGCTGCATTTCTCATTTCATTTTCAGCATTTCTAAAATATTCAATTTTATGACTGAACATAAATGCCATATTGGTAGCGCGCATTTTGGCTTCTTCGGTTATAGGTCCCGCAAATTGAGAATCGATTGTCGAATTAAAAATAGCGATCCAACGGTCAAAGTGCGTTTTGTCTACTGGTAATTGTTTATGTGGAGGAAAAGGCGTTCCAGAATAAGCACGCACATCAAATAAAATAGTCTGCCAAAAATTATACATTTTCTGCAGATGAGGTTCCCAGCGATCTTGTAGTTTATCGTTAAAAATGGGACCAATAAGTTCGTCTTTTCTCACGTTGCCATAAAAACTGTCAACCATTTGTTTAATGTCTTCTATAGTGGAAATGTCTTTTAGATTTGCCATTTTTTTATATTTAAAGTAGAATGCAAAAATACGCGATAAGTTCGTTTTTATTTAATGACATTTATCATTTTGAGAAATTACCCAATCAGTTGTGTAAACAGATCTTGATTATCATTTAAATATTGAAATTCAAAACCATTTTCGGTCATTTTTAATTTAATAGGCATAATGTCATTTTTGTTTTTCAATTCTAAACCAACGACAACAGAACCAACTTCCCGACTGTTTTTCTTAGCAAATTGGAAATACGTGATGTCATCATCAGGGCCTAAAATATTATTGACAAATTCTTTTAAAGCTCCCGGTCGCTGTGGAAACTGAATCATAAAATAGTGCATCAAACCTTCATAAAGTAGGGAGCGCTCTTTTATTTCGGCAGTTCTTTCAATGTCATTATTGCTTCCGCTTACGATGCAAACTACATTTTTACCTTTAATTTTATCTTTATAAAAATCTAAAGCTGCAATTGTTAGCGCACCTGCAGGTTCAACAACCATTGCTTCTTCATTATACAATCTTAAAATTGTAGTGCAGACTTTTCCTTCGGGAACCAAAATTATATCTTCTAAATTATAACGACAGATTTCAAAAGTTTTATCTCCAACTTGTTTTACAGCGGCTCCATCAACAAATTTGTCAATTGTTTTTAGCGGCGTATTTTTGTTTTCTTCGATTGAAGTTTTCATCGAAGGAGCGCCTTTTGGTTCGACTCCAATTATTTTGGTATGTGGACTTAAATGCTTAAAAACTTCAGATAAACCAGAAGCCAGCCCGCCGCCGCCGATTGGAACAAAAACATAATCGATAGGTTCTTTACAACTTTCTAAGATTTCTAACCCAACAGTTCCTTGTCCAGCAATTACCTTTTCATCATCAAAAGGGTGGATAAAGGTTTTGTGGTTTTTGATAGCATCAGCAGTTGCAGAAGCATAAGCGTCATCAAAAGTATCACCAGTTAAAACAATTTCTACAAACGATTTTCCGAATAACTGAACTTGTTTTACTTTTTGTTTTGGAGTTGTTTTAGGCATATAAATTTTGCCCTGAATCTTTAAAAGATTGCAAGAATATGCAACACCTTGAGCATGATTTCCTGCACTGGCACAAACAATTCCGTTAGTCTTTTCTTTTTCGTTTAACGAAGAAATCTTATTGTAAGCGCCCCGAATTTTGTACGAACGAACAATTTGTAAATCTTCTCTTTTTAGTAAAATAGTAGATTCAAATTCGTCTGAAAGATTCAAATTTTGGGTTAGAGGTGTTGCAGCAACTACGTTTTCAAGTTGTTTTTTTGCGTTAAGTACTTCGTTAAATAGATCCATAATAAGTTGTTTTTGTTTTTTGCAACAGATTTTAGTGATTTTCACAGATTCAAAAATCATTATAATCCTCTTAATCTGTGGCAAAAAATATTCGGTTTTTAATATTCTTAAAATAAAAAACCTCCCAATTGGGAGGTTTCTATAAATTATATTTTACAAACTTATATAGCACCTCGCCATTACTGCTGAATTGCAATAATGCTAATAATAGCGATAATAATGTTATTAAAGTTTTTCATTTTTCTGCTGATTGAATAGCAAATGTAAATAATTATTTTTTTACCGGCGGATATTGAGCTAAAATTTTGGCTACGAACTCAGCAATTTTTTCATCTTTTTTGTCGATGTTTCTTGTCAAAGTTCCAATTCCTTCACCTTGCCAGATCATTTCTTTCTTTTTAGCATCGATCAAATCAATGTACAAAGTGCCTTCAGTAGAAGTTGAAACGGTTGTTTGATTACCATACATCATATAAGGATTCCAACCCCAGCCCCAGCCATAACCCCAGCCGGCGCTAAATTGGTTTACATCTACCTGCTCTCTTGATTTAGTAAAAATATTGATTAGCAAATCTGGATTGTCGCTTTTGGTAAAGCCTTTAGCCTGCATTTGATCGTCAATAGCGCGTAGAATTCTTCTTTTGTCTAAATCTGATATTTCAACCTTGTCAATTCCGGGCTTAAAGTAAGCGTATGTTTTATAAGGCGCAAAATCGACAGTTTTGTCATAATCAGAATAAACAGTCACACTGCTACATGAAGTAAGGATCAAAAGCAGGAAAAACGGAATTAACTTTAGTGTTTTCATATATTCAAAAATTAAATGTTCAGTTTTAATTAAAGCAAACTTTCGTCAACTAAATTTGGTAAAGTCACTTTTAATAAAGGCTCAACTTCCATGGCTCTTTTTATGGCAAAAACAGCACCTTCATTTCGAGCCCAGCTTCTTCTTGAAATTCCGTTGTTAACATCCCAGAAAAGCATTGATGCTAAACGTTTTGAAGCCTCTGTAGAACCATCAAGAACCATACCAAATCCGCCGTTTATAACCTCGCCCCAGCCAACTCCGCCACCATTATGTATAGAAACCCAAGTTGCTCCTCTAAAGCTATCTCCAATTACGTTATGAATTGCCATATCGGCTGTAAAACGAGATCCGTCGTAGATGTTGGAAGTCTCTCTATAAGGAGAATCAGTTCCAGAAACATCATGATGGTCGCGTCCTAAAACAACGGCGCCAATTTCACCTTTTGCAATTGCTTGATTAAAAGCTTCTGCAATCTTGATTCGACCTTCAGCATCAGCATAAAGAATACGAGCTTGAGAACCTACAACCAATTTATTTTCCTGCGCGCCTTTAATCCATTTAATATTATCCTGCATTTGCTGCTGAATTTCATTTGGAGCGGTTTCAGCCATTTTTTCTAAAACTTCGCAAGCAATTGCATCTGTTTTTAATAAATCTTCTGGTTTTCCAGAAGTACAAACCCAACGGAAAGGACCAAATCCGTAATCAAAACACATTGGTCCCATAATATCCTGAACGTAACTAGGATATTTAAAATCGATATTATTTTCGGCCATTACATCAGCTCCGGCACGAGATGCTTCCAATAAAAAGGCATTTCCGTAATCAAAAAAGTAAGTTCCTTTTGCGGTGTGTTTGTTAATAGCATTTGCGTGACGGCGTAAGGTTTCCTGAACTTTCTCTTTGAATAATTCTGGATTATTTGCCATTAAATCATTTGCTTCTTCAAACGAAATTCCAACTGGGTAATAACCTCCAGCCCATGGATTATGAAGTGAAGTCTGGTCTGAACCTAAATCAATTTTGATGTTTTCCTGATCGAAACGTTCCCAAACGTCAACCACATTTCCTAAATAAGCAATTGAAACCGTTTCTTTATTGGCTTTCGCCAAAGCGACTCTCGTAACCAATTCGTCTGTTGAAGTTACCACTTCATTAATCCATCCTTGTTCGTGACGAATTTTAGTAATCTTCGGATTTACCTCAGCACAAACTGTAATACAGCCTGCAATATTTCCTGCTTTTGGCTGTGCGCCCGACATTCCGCCAAGACCAGAAGTTACGAATAAACTTCCTTCAGGATTTTGTTTTATTTTTCTGAAACCGTTCAAAACCGTAATTGTAGTTCCGTGTACAATTCCCTGTGGCCCAATGTACATATAGCTTCCCGCTGTCATTTGCCCATACTGCGAAACGCCAAGAGCATTCATTTTCTCCCAATCGTCAGGTTTAGAATAATTTGGAATCACCATTCCGTTGGTAACGACAACTCTTGGCGCTTCTTTATGAGAAGGAAATAATCCCATTGGGTGACCTGAATACATGGTTAAAGTCTGCTCGTCTGTCATTTCAGACAAATATTGCATTGTCAATAAATATTGCGCCCAGTTTTGAAAAACAGCTCCATTTCCACCATACGTAATTAATTCATGCGGATGTTGTGCAACAGCATAATCCAAGTTATTCTGAATCATGTGCATAATGGCTTTTGCCTGCAATGATTTCCCAGGATATTCATCAATTGGTCTTGCATACATTTTATAATCTGGACGAAGGCGATACATATAAATACGTCCGTAAGTTTCTAATTCTTCTGAGAATTCAGGAATTAACTCGGCGTGATGTTTTGGATCGAAATAACGCAAAGCATTTTTCAGCGCCAACTTTTTTTCTTCTGCCGAAAGAATTTCTTTTCTCTTCGGAGCATGATTTATAGCTGGATCGTAAGCCTGCTTTGATGGTAATATAGAAGGTATTCCTTGTTGTATTTGTTCTTTAAAAGTCATTTTTTTTAGAGATGCTAAGTTGCTATCCCGAAGCCTCGGGACTAAGTTGCTAAGATAATTTAGCAAGATTAACAACAGATTAATTTTTGTTTTTTTTAATTATGCCACCCCGCTGGGGCTTAAATGTGACTGGCGGTTAATTGGTTCTATAAATATTTAGCTCCTCTGGAGCTGATAAAATAAAGCATTGGAAAGGCGAAATATTAGCCGACGAAATTGGAATTTAAAATTTAGAATTTATTTTAATTACCTCATTTTCAAATTGCCTCATTTTCAAATTGTCACATTTTCTAATTAAAAAGAACTAAGGATAACGGATATCCGACCTATGATACGATTTGTAAATCGTAATCTTAAACTTTCTTGAACGAATATCCATGTAAATATTTTAGATTGTTGAGTTTAGATTTTAGATTGCTGAATTATTTAATTATCCAAATTGCCACATTTTCTAATTAAGAATAAACCTCTTCATTTACACAAAAAGGCATTTTTTTATCTTCAAAAAGCGCAATTATATTTTGTGCCGCGCAAATTGCCATTGCGTTTCTAGCTTCATAAGTTGCAGACCCAATATGTGGTAAAATGCAACAATTAGGAAGTGATAATAACGGATTGTCTGATTTCATTGGTTCTGGATTGGTAACATCAAGTCCTGCGCCCCAGATTATATTATTCGTTAAAGCCTCAAACAAATCTTTTTCATTCTGAAATTTTCCTCTTGCAGTGTTGATGAAAATAGCGTTAGATTTCATTTTAGCAAAAGCATTTTTATTGAAAATTTCGTTGTTTTCTTCTGTATAATTGGAATGAACACTTAAAACATCACTTTGTGAAAGTAACGTTTCAAAATCTACATATTTCGCATCCAATTCTTTTTCGGCCGTTTCATTATGAGAACGATTGTGGTAAATAATGTTCATTCCGAATGCAGACTTACATTTTTTAGCCATTTCAAAACCAATTCTTCCCAACCCGAAAATTCCTAGTGTTTTACCGTAAAGCTCCTGTCCTAAATTAGCCAAAGGATCAAAACTTCCCCAATCATCATTTAAAATTCTTTTATGATTGAAAAATGACTTTCTCGCAACACTCTGCATCAATAAAAAGGCAACATCCGATGTAGCTCTGCTTAAAACATCGGGCGTATTTCCAACAGGAATTTTTCTGCTGTTTGCCGATGGAATATGGACAGAATCAAATCCGACAGAAAATAAAGCGATTCCTTTTAAATGAGGACATTGCTGAAAAAAATCTTCGTCTAAATTGTTTGTTCCAACATTCAGCAGCGCATCATGTTCTTGACAGATTTTTATAAACTCTTCTCTTGACAATACATTTTCTGTTGGATTTATTGTAAAGCTAATGCCTTTGTCTTGAAGCAATTTAATGCCAGCTTCGGGTATATTTTTATTTATAAAAACCTTCATCTTGTGGTATTCTAATTTTTATTTATTCTTCCTGTTTTTTTATCATATCCGTATGGACAGTGTCGACAACCGCTTTTGCAGCAATAACCACGTTTTAAATGATGTTTTTCAGTAAAGCATTTGTAACCTTCGGGCGTATAGTAAAAATCTTCACCTTCGATTAATTTATTTTCATTACTTTGCTCTTTCATAAATCAGCTTCGCGTTCTTTTTCGGATAAACTAAAATCAAAAATATAAATATTTGATTATGATTTTATTGAAATCGAACAATTTTATAGCTACAAATTTATAAATTTTACAGCCAATGTTTCTGATTGTTGCTAAATATTTAATTCCGAAAGGATATCGAGGAATGGCTTTATTTCCTTTCGTTTTAGTTAAATATGATTTTGATAAAGCAAACGGGGCTTTCGTAAATCACGAAAAAATACATTTGAGGCAACAGCTAGAAATGCTAGTTCTGCCATTCTTTATTTGGTATGTTTTGGAATTTTTAATCCGTTTAATTCAATACAAAAACAAAGATTTGGCCTATCGAAATATTAGTTTTGAAAGAGAAGCTTACACAAAAGAAACCGACTTAAATTATCTGAAAAAGAGATCTTTTTTTCAGTTTCTACATTACATTAAATTAAAATGAATCCAGTTTTCAATCAATCCATCAATATTCAATTTCCGAATGATATTTCGTTGAGTATAAAGCGTGAAGATTTAATTCATCCTTTTGTTTCAGGAAATAAATTTAGAAAACTAAAATACAATTTACTTCAGGCGAAAGCCGAAAATAAAACCACTTTACTGACTTTTGGCGGAGCATTTTCCAATCACATTGCAGCAGTTGCTTATGCGGGAAAAGAACAAGGATTTAAAACCATCGGAATTATTCGCGGAGACGAACTTTTTGATAAAATTGTAGAAAATCCAACCTTGAAATTTGCTCAAGAAAACGGAATGCAATTTGAATTTGTTTCAAGAGAAGATTATCGTTTAAAAAGTGAAACTTCATTTATAGAAAAGCTGAAGGATAAGTTTGGAGATTTTTACTTAGTTCCAGAAGGCGGAACAAACGAATTGGCAGTAAAAGGCTGCGAAGAGATTTTGCAAGAAGAAGATTCTGTTTTTAATTACGTTTGTTGTGCAGTTGGAACAGGCGGCACGATTTCGGGATTAATTAATAGTTCGTTGCAAAATCAGAAAATTTTGGGCTTTCCAGCGTTAAAAGGTGACTTTTTAACCGATGAAATTCGTATTTTTGCAAAAAAAGATAACTGGAATTTAATTTCTGACTATCATTTTGGAGGTTACGGCAAGATAAATTTAGAGTTAATTGAATTTATCAATTCTTTTTTTGAAGAAACCCAAGTGCCCTTAGATCCAATTTATACAGGAAAGATGGTTTTTGGCGTTATAGATTTAATCAGTAAAAATTATTTTCCTGCACATTCAAAAATTCTAGTTATTCACACAGGCGGATTACAGGGAATTGAAGGAATGAATATAAAGTTGAAGCAGAAGAAATTACCAATACTAAAAACCAATGATTAAAAAAATTGTATTACTTCTCGTAATATTAGCTTTAGCAAGTTGCTCTTCTAGTAAACCTGCTATCGCGACGACTAAAAAAGCGGCAGCAGTTCAAACTCGAACGGCAGCTACAAAAAGAAGTACCCCTGTTAAGCCAATCGGTAAAAATTATCCTTCTACAAATAATACAACTGAGGTTATTCAATCTACTTCCAAAACATTTGTTACCAGCGATTTGATTAATAATTATGTGTTGCTATACAAAGATATTGCAATGGGAAACATGAAAACGTACGGAATTCCGGCGAGTATCATTCTGGCGCAGGGAATTTTGGAATCTGGTGCAGGAAGAGGAGATCTGGCTGTAGATGCTAATAATCATTTTGGTATAAAATGCCATAATGATTGGTTAGGAGAAAGTGTTCGCCACGACGATGATTCGGCTCAGGAATGTTTTAGAAAATATCCTCAGGCATCAGAATCCTATAGAGATCATGCTTTATTTTTGGTTGGAAAAAAACGATATGCTACCTTATTTACTTACGAGAAAGACGATTATAAATCTTGGGCAAAAGGATTAAGAGCAGCGGGTTATGCAACCGATCCGAAATATCCAGACAAGCTGATTAGTTATATCGAACGTTACAATCTACATCAATATGATTGTCAGGTTACAGGAAGAAACTATGTGCCAATTAATACTTCGGCTCCAACAAAAAAAACATCTTATGATGTCGCATCTGATCCAAAGATCAATATGAATACGTATGATCCAAATTCATACGAAGTTCAAAAAGGAGATACATTGTATTCCATTTCAAAGAAATTCAATTTATTAGTTGACGATTTGAAAAGGAAAAATAACCTGACTGATAATGCCATTTCAATAGGACAGAGATTGAAGGTAAAATAAGTTTTGAGTCTCAGTCGCTCCCGATAGCTATCGGGATAAGTTTTGAAAATCAATCTAAAAATCAAAAATAAGGTTTCAGAAAATCTAAAATCTGAACTCTAAAATCTAAAATAAAAAATGTTATATAAAAGAAGTAGTCAGCTTTTTGCTGAAGCAGAAAAAGTAATTCCAGGAGGAGTGAATTCACCAGTAAGAGCATTTAAAGCCGTTGGCGGAACTCCGATTTTTGTAAAAAGTGCTAAAGGTGCTTATTTGTATGATGAAGACGGAAATAAATTAATAGATTATATTAACTCTTGGGGGCCAATGGTTTTAGGTCACGCTTATCAGCCTGTTGTTGATGCTGTAATCGAAAAAGCAAAACTAGGAACTTCGTTTGGTATGCCGACAGAATTGGAAACTGAAATTGCGGCTTTGGCTGTTTCTATGGTTCCCAATATTGACAAAATTCGTTTTGTAAACTCTGGTACAGAAGCTTGTATGAGCGCAATTCGTCTAGCTCGAGGATTTACAAAAAGAGATAAAATTGTAAAATTTGCAGGTTGTTACCACGGACATTCAGATTCATTTTTGATTCAAGCGGGAAGTGGAGCCGTAACTTTTGGTTCGCCAAATAGCCCTGGAGTTACAGAAGGAACTGCAAAAGATACTTTGTTAGCCAAATACAATGATTTAGACAATGTAAAAACTTTAATCGAAGCAAATAAAGGAGAAATCGCTGCGATTATTATCGAAGCAGTTGCAGGAAATATGGGATGTATTCCGCCTCAAGAAGGATTCTTGCAAGGTTTAAGAGATTTGTGTACTGCAAACGGAATCTTATTGATTTTTGATGAAGTTATGACAGGTTTCCGTTTGGCTCGCGGAGGTGTACAGGAATTATATGGTATCGATGCTGATATCGTGACTTTCGGAAAAGTTATCGGTGGTGGATTGCCAGTTGGAGCTTTTGCGGCACGCGAAGAAATCATGAATTATTTAGCGCCTCTTGGGCCAGTTTACCAAGCGGGAACATTATCTGGAAATCCGTTAGCGATGGCAGCAGGATTGGCGATGCTAAAAGCACTTGATTCTGACCGAGAAGTTTTTACTCGTTTAGAAGAAAAAACGGCTTATTTAGAAGCAGGAATTGATAGAGTTTTAAAAGCAAATAATGTTGTGTTTACAATCAATAGAGTTGGTTCTATGATCTCGGTTCACTTTGATGCTAATCCAGTTACAGATTTCCAAACTGCTGCAAAAGGAGATAACGAAACGTTCAAGAAATTCTTCCACGGACTATTGCAAGAAGGAGTTTACATCGCGCCATCTGCATACGAAACGTGGTTTATTACAGATGCGTTGACTTACGAAGATTTAGATTTTACAATAAATGCGATTGATAAAGTATCGAAAACATTTTAGATAACAAAAAAGAGGCTTTTAAAGCCTCTTTTTTTTGCATCAAATTAGATTTTATCTTTTTTGTGCTCTTTCATTTTATCCCTCATTTTGTCTTTTTTCTCTTCTTGGAGGGCTTTCCATTTTGTGTATTGATCGGCTTTTAAGATCGATTTCATTTTAGCATCATTTGCTGCGATTTCATCTTCCATTTGTTTTTTGAAAGCCGCTTTTTCTTCAGCAGTTGGTTTTGTGTTGCTATCTTTTTTTTCTTTTCTAGCTTCTCTAAATTTTTCGGCTTTTGCACTTCTTTCCGCCAGTAATTGTTTTACTTGTGCCTGCTGGCTTGCATCCAGACTTAATTCAGTTGTTAATTTTTGCAATTGCTTTTCATTACGCTGTTCAGGAGTTAATCTTTCTCTTTGTTCACGTTGAGGTTTTTGATCTGTGTCTTGTGCAAAACTTGCTATTCCAACAAATAACATAGCTGCGATAAATAATTTTTTCATTTTAAGTTTTTTAATTGTTTATAGAGTTTAGACTTTTTTAGATTAATTAGGTTTAATCTGTTTTTTAGAATTATGTTTTAATTAACAGATTGGTAGACAGATGGTTTTTTGAAAAGTCGGGTTTAAAACAATTTCTGTCAAAGAATGAGTTTAAATAACATTATCATAACGCTAAAAAACTAATTGTAAGTATTTTAGTTTAAAATATTTTTTTAACTTTAAAGAATATATTGTTTTTGATAGTGAGAAAAACAATTTTTGGTTTCGATAATAGATTTTAATACCACATTTAATTCTATATTCTATGGCAGATCTTTCCCAAGCCCACCGCATCCTTTTTTTAAACACTCTAGCATTTGCAATCTGTTTTGCATGCTGGACACTCAATGGAGTACTGGTCACGTTTTTAGTTGATAAAGAAATTTTTAACTGGAGTGTGGTACAGATCGGCTGGCTTTTAGGGATTCCTGTTCTTACAGGATCGATTATGAGATTGCCAATGGGAATTTTAACTGATAAGTTTGGAGGCAAAATTGTGCATTCTGCTTTATTGATTTTAGCATCAATTCCATTGTTTCTTTTGCCATTTGCAACTTCTTTTACTGTTTTTGCCATCTTAAGTTTCTTATTCGGAATGGTCGGAACTAGTTTTGCTGTAGGTGTAGCTTCAACCTCTGTTTGGTATCCGAAAGAATGGCAGGGAAGAGCTTTAGGAATTTTCGGAATGGGAACTGCAGGAGCATCAATTACACCATTTCTCGCACCTTCACTATTAAGTGCATTTTCAGAAAGCGATCCCGAAAATGGTTGGAAATGGCTTCCTATTCTCTATGGTTCTGCTTTATTATTGATGGGAATTGTATTTCTGATTTTCGCTAAAAACAAAAAAAGCGAAGCACAGTCAAAAACGGTAAAACAATTATTACAGCCCTTAAAGAGAGTGCGTGTTTGGCGTTTCGGAACTTATTATTTCTTAGTATTTGGTTCGTTTGTTACTTTCTCGCAATGGCTTTTGCCAAATTTTATGAATGTCTATCACACCACTTTAGTTTTAGGCGGAATCTTCACTTCTTGTTTTAGTTTGCCTGCGGGTGTCGTACGCGCCTTTGGAGGTTTTTTATCTGATAAATTCGGGGCTAGAAAAGTAATGTATTGGGTTTTGAGTTCTTCTGTGGTTTTAAGCTTTTTACTATTATTTCCGAAAATGGATATCACCACTTCTGGAAGCGGATTGTTATCGAGCAAAGCAGGAACAGTTACATCTGTAGCACCAGATAAAATAGTAATAGATGATAAAGAATATGCCATAGCCCAGAAAGACGAAAGTCAGCCGCATTCTAAATTTTTCCCTTCCAAAAAAATATGGCAGGAAGTGGTTGTAGAGCAAAATCAAAAAGTGCAAAAGAAGGATTTATTGGCAGAAGGAATTACACAAATTCATTTTGAGGCCAATATGTGGGTGTATTTAGTTTTGGTTATTCTAATAGGAATTTCGTGGGGAATTGGTTCTGCCGCTGTTTACAAACATATACCAGATTATTTTCCTAATGAAGTAGGTGTAATTGGCGGAATGGTAGGACTCTTAGGTGGTTTAGGTGGATTCTTCGGGCCAATTATTTTCGGCTATTTATTATCATTTACAGGATTTTGGACAAGTTCGTGGCTCTTTATTTTAGCATTATCGCTTACTTGTTTAATCTGGATGCATCGTGTCATTGTGAAAATGACAAAAGAAAAACTGCCTGAAATGGCTAAAGATATTGATCGAAAATAATCTGTCATGAAAGAAAAAACATTTAATACAAAAGCTTTATTAATTGCAACAGCAGCTTCTGTTTTTATGGTTGTATTGGTTTTCTATGGATCAAGAAAACTGCAAAATTTTGATGCGGCTTTAGTTACCTATCTCTTCGGAACTCTGTTTGCATTTTTCGGAGTCGTGTATCGCTATACGGTTTGGCTCCAGCGCCCGCCAACTTGGATGTATTTTAAACGAGGAATTCATTTTCTCTTTACAGGAAAAGTATTTTCGCATTTGTGGTTTTTAGGAAAAGAATCAGTTCAGAATATTGCTTTTCAGAAGTTCATTTATCCAAGAGGAAAATACAGATGGCTGGCTCATTTCTGTATTGCAATTGGCTGTTTTTCTGCTTTTGCTATTACTTTTCCGCTGACATTTGGATGGATCCATTTTACTTTGGCACCCAATTCTATTTCAGTATACGAAGCTCATTTTTTTGGCTTTAAAGTAATGGATTTCAGACTTGATTCGATCATGGCATTTTTGACTTTCCATGCCTTAAATTGGTCTTCTTATTTGGTTATTCTCGGCTCACTGTATTATTTAAGACGCCGTTTGACTAATCCAGGATTAATAGCTACTCAGACTTTTGAAGGCGATTTGCTGCCACTTCTTTTATTAATTGCCATTTCGGTTACAGGTTTATGCCTCACTTATTCATACCAATTTATGAAAGGATTCGCGTATGATTTTCTCGCGGTAATTCATGCCGTAACAGTTATTATGTTTTTGATATGGATTCCGTTTGGAAAGTTCTTCCATATTATTCAGAGACCAGCTCAAATAGGTGCGCATATTTACAAAAAGGAAGGAATGAAAAAAGGAATGGCAATTTGTAAAGAAACAGGAAAACCTTTTACGACACAGCTTCATATAGACGATTTAAAAATAGTGACAAAGCAACTGGGTTTTGACTTTAGTGATGATGAAGGAAATTCGCATCTGGATTTAAGTCCCGAAGGAAAAAGAGACCGTTTGGCAAAAGCGCATTTAAAAGCAAGACTTGAGGGCGGTAATTTATTTGGATGATTATAAATGTTTCAAGTTTCAGGTTTCACGTTTGTGCAGAAACTTGAAACCTGAAACAAAAAAATAACAAAAAACACATGGCAAAACTACCTGTATCAACTGAAAAAATAATTGAAGCATTTGGCCCGCATCTGAATTATACGCCAAAAGAAGGCTATTCGGGGCGTGATGAACCAGATAAAACGGTAAAAACACATTGCTGTTTCTGCGGTATGCAATGTGGTATTCAATTATCTGTAAAAGACAATAAAGTGGTTGGTTTTGAACCTTGGATGGAATTTCCGTTCAACGAAGGTCGCTTGTGCCCAAAAGGTGTGCAGCGATACATGCAGAACAATCACCCAGATCGTTTATTGCATCCAATAAAAAGAGTTGAAGGCAAAGGCTTTGAGCAAACCTCTTGGGACGAGGCTATGGATAAAACCGTTTCTGAAATCAAAAGAATTCAGGAAAAATATGGGAAACATGCGTTTTCGATGTTATCTGGCGTTTCGTTGACCAACGAAAAAAGTTATTTGGTTGGGAAGTTTGCCAGAGTGGCTTTAAAAACAAGAAATTTAGATTATAACGGACGTCTTTGCATGGTAAGTGCTGGTGCAGGAAATAAAAAAGCATTTGGTTTAGATCGCGCCTCAAATAATTATTCTGATTTAGAATATGCAGAAGTTATTATAGTTGCTGGAGCCAATATTAGTGAAACGTTTCCCACTTTAACCCATTGGATTTGGAAAGCCAGAGATCGCGGTGCAAAATTGATTGTAATAGATCCGCGTGTTATTCCGTTAGCGAGAACAGCTGATATTCATTTGGATGTAAGACCTGGAACCGATTCGGCTTTGTATGGAGCAATGTTGAAATATCTCGTAGATCACGACATGTTGGATCACGATTTTATTGATAATTATACATCAGGATTTCAGGAAACGATTGATGCTGTCAAAGAGTATACTTTAGAATGGGCCGAAGAAATTACGGGAATTTCGAAAGAAAAAATTAAAGAAGCAGCCGAGTTATGGGGAAAGGCAAAAACAAGCTTTTTATTGCATGCCAGAGGAATCGAACATCACTCAAAAGGTGTAGATAATGTTTTGGGATGCATTAATCTGGTTTTAGCAACAGGAAGAATTGGAAGGCCCTATTGCGGTTACGGAACCATTACCGGACAAGGAAATGGTCAGGGCGGAAGAGAGCACGGTCATAAATGCGATCAGTTGCCTGGAAACCGTGATATCGAAAACATGGATCATCGAAAATACATTGCCGATGTCTGGAAAATAAAAGAAGAAGATATGCCTCATAAAGGCATTACAGCTTATGAAATTATTGAAGCGATTCATAGCGGTGAAATAAAAGGATTGATTTCGATTTGTTTTAATCCGTTAGTATCTCTTCCAAACAATAATTATGTGCGTTCTGCTCTTGAAAAATTAGAGTTTTATGTTGCGATAGATTTCTTTTTGAATGAAACAGCCCGCCATGCGGATATTGTTTTAGCAGGTTCATTGCAGGAAGAAGAGGAAGGAACAACAACTTCAGCTGAAGGACGTGTTATCCGAATTCGTCAAGCCGTAACACCTCCAGGAGATGCCAGAACAGATACTTCGATATTATTAGAATTGGCTAAAAGGTTAGGAGAGGAAGATAAGTTTACCTACGCTGACAGCGAAGCTATCTTTAACGAACTGCGTGTCGCTTCAAAAGGAGGAACAGCCGATTACAACGGAATTACCTATAAAAAAGTAGAAGATAATATGGGCATTTTCTGGCCCTGTCCAACTGAAGATCATCCTGGAACGCCAAGATTGTGGGAAGATAAAAAGTTTGCAACTCCAGACGGAAAAGCGCATTTTAATCCTGCTCCGTATAAATTGCCAGGCGAAATTACGGATGAAGAATATCCCATAATATTAACTACGGGACGAGTTGTATCTCAGTATTTAAGCGGAACACAAACGAGAAGAATCGGAAAACTGGTTGATCAGTTTCCAGAACCATTGCTTGAAATTCATCCAGAAATGGCCCAAAAATATAGTATTCAGCAAAGAGAATTAGTAAAAATTTCAACACGCAGAGGCGAAGGAATTTTTCCAGCCAATATTGTAGAAACCATTCGAAAAGATACTGTTTTTGTGCCGTATCATTGGCCAGGGAAAAAATCTGCCAATCAGTTAACGCCTGGAACTTTAGATCCTATTTCAAAAATTCCAGAGTTCAAAGTCTGTGCTTGTAAGCTGGAACCTTTGGGAGAAATAGAAAATTCATCAGACAAATCAAATGCTTATGCAAGTGTTTAATCTATAAAAAGCAACAATTATGAATTTAACCAATTATAATAAAAACGAAGAGTTTTTTGTAGACTTGCAAAGATGCATAGGGTGCAAAGCGTGCGAGATGGCTTGTTCTGAATGCGAAACTAACGGTCAGGAATCGATGATTCATGTTAATTATGTAGAACGTGCAGTTACAATTCAGACCACCGTTCAGGTTTGTATGCATTGTGAAGATCCAGTTTGTGCGAATGTTTGTCCAGCTGATGCGATCTCACAGGACGAATTTGGCGTAGTCCATACCGCAAATACAGAACGCTGTATTGGCTGTTCAAATTGCGTTATGGCTTGTCCGTTTGGAGTTCCGAAGAAAATGGAAGAATACGATTTAATGATGAAATGCAATATGTGCTATGATAGAACCAGCGTTGGTAAAAAACCAATGTGCGCTACAGTTTGCCCGAGCGGTGCATTATTTTATGGTACTCGTGCTCAGATCGAAGAAATGCGTCCGAATAGTACGCCTGTAAATTCATTTGTTTTTGGAAAAGAGCGTGTAAATACAAAAGTAAATATCATGATGCCGAAGGGAAGCAACGAATTACGAATATTCTAAATCTAAAATCCATGTCTAAAGAAGATAATTTAAAAGAAAATTGGAAAAAAGATTTTCCTTATAAAAAGCAGGAATCCACACAAGTTAGCCGACGTGATTTTGCTAAATTCCTTACGCTGGTTTCTGGTGGTTTAATGGTTGGTAGCGGATTGGTAGCGGCAAAAGCGTATTTACTTCCAGCTGATGAAGTGGTTGGCGAACATTTTGTATGCGATATAAAAGATATTCCGTTAGGCGGAACGAGAGGCTTTGTTATTGAAGGAAGTACAATTCCGTATATTTTAGTTCATTTGGAAAGTGGAATGTTTAGGGCTTTCGAACAAAAATGCACACACCTTTCGTGTGCCGTTTATTACAAACCTGGAACAGGAATTATTCATTGTCCTTGTCATGAAGGCTCTTTTGATGCTTTGACAGGAGATGTTATTGCTGGACCTCCGCCAAGAGCTTTGCCTCAGTTGGAAGTGGTTTTGAAAGGAGAAAAGATTTTTGTAAAAGCTTTTGAAAATAAAGCGAGTTAATTGTTTAAGAAATATATTATGAGTACATTTAGAAAAAGCCAAAATCAGGCAAATCCAAATAAGTTGAATGTTATTCTTTCTACTTTAATATTTGTTTTAATCTTAAATGTAAGTATCCAAATTTGGTTGTTGTATGCCGCTTTAAACAATGCATTAGATAATAATAAAGAGATTTTGATTCCAGCATTTATTGGTTCGCTTATTTTATTTTTAATTGGTTTTGGATGGCTTTATTATCTCCCAAAAGGGAATTTTAAAAATAATAAAACATAAATATTTACTATTATGAACTTAAATCTTGGCGCAAACAAAATCGCTTTTTTCTCGACCCAGCCTTACGACAAAACGTTTTTCAATAAATACAATGACGAATTTGGTTTTCAGTTGAACTTTTTTGAAACACAATTAAACCCTCAGACTGTAGCTTTAATTGAAGAGTGCGAGATCGTTTGTGTTTTTGTAAATGATATTGTAAACGAAACGGTCATTAAACAATTGGCAGAAAAAAAAGTAAAAATAATTGCTTTACGTTGCGCTGGTTTTAATAATGTCGATTTAGAAGCTGCTAAAAAACACCACATAAAAGTTTGCCGTGTTCCCGCATATTCTCCTCAAGCAGTTGCCGAACATGCTATAGCAATGATTTTAACTTTAAACCGAAAAACACATAAAGCTTATAATAGAGTTCGCGAACAGAATTTCTCTTTAAACGGATTATTAGGTTTCGATTTATTTGGAAAAACAATTGGAATTATAGGAACCGGAAATATCGGAAAAGCATTTTCTAAAATAGCATTAGGTTTTGGCTGTAAAGTTTTGGCGTATGATATTGTGGAAAGTGATGAAATGAAAAAAGACGGTGTTTCTTTTGTTGGATTGGAAGAGATTTTTAAGTCGAGTGATATTATTTCATTACATTGCCCATTAAACGATCAGACAAAACATGTAATCAATAAAACTTCGCTGACTTTTATGAAAGACAGTGTTATGATCATCAATACGAGCCGCGGTGGATTAATAGAAACAGCGTCAGTTATTGAAGGCTTAAAAGAAGGGAAAATTGGCTATTTAGGAATTGATGTTTACGAACAAGAAGAAAAATTGTTCTTTAGAGATTTATCGGCAGACATTATTCAAGACGACGCGATTCAGCGTTTAATGAGTTTTCCGAATGTTTTGGTAACGGCGCATCAGGCGTTTTTTACCAATGAAGCTTTAACACAGATCGCTTTGGTGACTTTCAATAATATAAAATCATTGCTAACACAAAAGGATATTGAAAACAAAGCGGCATTGTTGGTGTAAATTATAATAATTTAAAACATCAGATTATGAAAAATAGAATTTTGATCTTAATTGCAATTTTGGCATTATCTTCTTGCCAAAACAAAGACAATTCGAAAAATATTGTAAAAACAATTGTTCAAGACACCTTGTCTAAAACTTTAGGCGGGACGGCCGATTTAAGTGAAGTTTCCGAGAAAAATAATAAAGAAGTAGAATTAATCCGAAAACAATTGTTGGTTTTATTGAAGAAAGATTTACCTGCAATGACAAAAGAAGATCGTTATTTTTATTATGATGCTTTCGATTTGAATAACGATAAGACAAAGGAATATTTTGTTGGTTTCTCTAACTCTTATTTCTGCGGAAGTGGAGGCTGTTCTGGTTATATTTTAAATAATGATGGAAGTGTAATCAATCATTTCACTGTAACCGATTTTCCAATTTATGTAGCGGCTTCCTCAACCGATAAATTTTATGATCTGATCATGAAAAGTGGCGGAATAGCTCATCTTATAAAAATGAAAAATGGAAAATATCCATCAAATCCTTCCATTCAGGAAAAATTAAAAGGTGATATTCCGAAAGAAAGCACTTCTGTTTTGGATATTCAAGGGAAGAAATTAGAAAAGTATTCGTTTTAAAAAATAAAAACCCGACAGATTTTAAATCTGCCGGGTTTCAATATTAGTGAGTTTTGTAATTTCTAAAATTCAAATTCTCCAATTAGAATTTTACTGTCACTTTCACGTTTGTTTTCTTTTTGACTTTGGAAAACGGCAATTTTTCGTTCTTGTCTACCATCAGAATAGTAAAGATACACTTCTGCCATTATAGTTGTTGGTCCAGAAAGAATATTCTGTCTCTCACCGAAGAAATTAGTCTTGATTTTATATTTTCCTTTAATTGCTTTTTTTAGCAAAAACTGCTCAGGACCAAAACCTTGAGTGAAATCGTTGCTTAATCTTCCTCCAATTTCTGTAGATTTATGTGAGTACGAACAATCTTCTCCTCTTGGATCTGTAACCCAAAGATCGATATCTGTATTGTCTTTATTCCAGTTAATAACAACGCGGATGTCAACAGGAAGATTTGCTTTGAGACGATCATCTACTTTGCTAGCATCAACATTTTTGTTTTGGCTCAAAATATTATTGATTTCCATAATCAAAATCTCTTCAATACCAGTATCTCTCACAGAAATCTCATCGGTATATTCCTGATAGAGCATACCTTTATAGATATTAAGAGCTTCTTGAGGTTTTTTATTGTCAACCAAAGCCAATGCATAATCTCTATGACTTTGAGGATCAAATGGTCTCCATTCTAGAATCTTTTGAGTTATCCACAATTCTTTTTCATAATTACCTCTTTGTTTCAACAGATAAGATATCGTCTTGTATAATTCTTCATTTTCCAAATCAAGTTCTGCCAATGTGCTTAAAACCTTTAGCGAAAGTGCTTTGTCTCCTTTTTTGAAAAGTAGTTTAGAAACATCAAAGTAATAAGTTACCTGTTTTTCATATTTTGGACGATTTTCAAGATATTTCTGGTAAATCAATTCCGGAGATTGTAAAGCCTGAAAATCTTTCATATACTCTTGAGTACTTTCTACATCTACCAAAGTTATTTTTCCAGAAGATGTTTTTTTATCAGCTACACTGCTTTCTCTATCTTCAGCATATACAGCATTATCGCTAACAGCACTCTCTCCTGAGGACAATTTTTGTGACTGCTTAGAAATTTTAGGATACTGTTTTTTTTCTGTAGCTTTAAATTCGCTATTCCACCAAGTTGTCAATTCTCTAGTTTTATCAAAAGCTTTAGATAGAAGAGTTCTTCTTTTTTCTAAAACTTCTCTTTTATTTTGAGAAACGATTTTGTTGTATTCTGATAATAATTCCTCTGGAGGAGTGATGCCAAAACGCACATAATCGTTCACATCTTCCAATACAATAAGACTGGTGTTCTTGCTTACAACTCCAAACTGTTCGCTCAGATTTCTAATTTCATCACTGTTTTGTGTTGAATTAAGTTCAAGATCATTGATTTTTCGTTGTGCCCAAAATTGTGCAAGAGGCCAATTATCTACTTGTACCGCATTATTAAAATCTACAGGCACTTCAAATTTTTTATTTCCTACTGAAAAAATAGCAGTAAGTTTACTCAAATTTGAAGATGAAATTCCGAATATGTTGACTGGTTCGTTTACTGCAGTTCCAACGTTTGGAAATAATTCCTGAAGAGTATTTGTTTCTTTAAAACCTAAAAATACAATAGGAAGTCTTTTATACGTTTTTAAAGCAGATTGAGTGTCTAATTCGTTAAGATTGATAAAATTCCCTCCAGATTGTGACGCTAAAAGTTTCATCAGATTAAAATCAGAAGTTGGCGTGCTCGTTATACTATTGACAGGTTTTCTGAATTTTAAAGTTAAATCGCCAAAATTTGAAATTCCGTCAGAAAATAAAAGATATTCGTCTATTGATGAAATTTCTTTTAAAGCACTAAAATCAGTTCCGCCATCATATTTTAGATTCAGAATTCTGTCTTTTAATGCATTCCAGTTTCCTCCAGAAACAGTAAATTCTTCTGTTTTTTCTAAAATGTTATTTAAAAGAATAAAAGAGACTGTGACATTCTTGTTGTCTAAAAAATAAGCATTAAGAAAGTCCAGTTCTTTTTGATGATCTCTCTTTGATCCGCTGAATGAATTATCCCAAATAATAGCAATTTTTTGAGATTTTGCTTTTTCTTGTACAGGAAAATTCATTGAAACGCTTGCAGCAAAATAAGATTTGTCGTCAGAAGCTTTTTGAAGCATCACATTAGACGATTCGCTTACTTTTGGAATACTTACTTTAAGACTCTGAGTTGGCGTAAAATTAGTTTTCTTAATTTCAGCAATCCATTGATTTCCTTGTTTCTGAAAAGTAAAACTTCCATCTGGATTTTCTGTAATTTTAGGAGTTGACAGATTTTCATTAACCAACACTTTTAGATTGAATTTAGGAATACTAACAGCATTAGCAAAACTTAAAAAATATTGGTAATCAGTAGCCGAATTTCTCAACTCCTGATTGTAAGTAATTTTAATGATTCTGCTGCCTCTAGCCGTAAGTGGGTAAATTCTAGTTCTGAAATTGTTTCCGGTTACTTTTTCAATAATACCTGGATCTACATTTCTTTTTTCAATACTTTCAAATACTTCTTTAGCTCGTTCTTTTGGAACAGGAACTGCATCTCTTAAGCTTCCATTAATGTCCAAAGCATAAGCGCTTACGCTTACACCTTCAGGCAATGGAAGCGTAAAATTTCCTTCTAAAATTCTGTCGCCAGGATTGTAAAATGTATAAGTAGCTGTAGTTGAGGCAAGATTTCCTAAAATCTTGGTTTCAATTTTGACCTCTTGTAAGATTACCGAATTTTTTTTCTGATTTTCGATATCCAGAGTTGGAATCTGTGAAAAAGCTGCGCTACAGAACAGTAGTGCACAAATAGTAAAAAATTTATTCATAATTAATAAACGAGATTTTTATTTGATTGGAAATGTGAAAACCCGATTAGCTTTTAGAGTCTTTATTTTTTGATTTTTTTTCCAATTAAAGTGATTGAATATGCTTAGCTACAATTCCAAAATTGAAACCCTGAACCTGATCGAATCCACTGAAATTAACGGCAATCAGTTGACCACATTCATTAAAAACCGGTGAACCACTAGCACCATGTGTAGAAGTTATACTGTATTGAATTTTGTTGCCGTCAGATTCTTTACTTATTTGACCATTGTAAAGCTGTACTTTTATACCAGAATTGGTCTGTGCCAAATCTATTCCCATTGGATAGCCCACCATTATCGCTTTTTGCCCAGGAGCTAGAGAAGTATCATTGTCAACAATATTATCAAGACTAATGATGTTAGTAACAGTTTGCGGAGTTTTATGATCGGCTACTTGTAAAATACCTAAATCAATATTGGTGTCATCAGAAACTTTTTTCATTTCACAATTAATCCATTCGCTATCAGAATTATGAAGTGCAACTTGAATATCTACCGTTTTTACATATACTTCAATATTTTCGATTGAAACATATTCTTTTACTGGAATAGATGCAGCGATATCAGTTGATACTTGAGAGGTATCTGTTTCTGTTTCATTAGAGCTAACAAATTCTTCACCCGCTGACTCACTAGTTTCTTCGCTTGGTTCTTCATAATCTCCATCTCCTTCACCTTCATCATACGAGATTGAAGCATGTGACCAGTTGTTATTAATAAAACTTTCATACTCATCTTCAGAAACATCGGTAGTAAGAATAGAAGCAACCTTCATTCTTAGATTTCGAATAGTAGTATTTACTTTCTCACTTTCTTCTTCAGTTGAATTCCATGGTTGTAAAACATGTCTATTGGTAATCATGTCTCCTTCTGTATCTACAAAAAAGCCAGTTCCGTAAATTGTTTCTTCCTTAGCCTCCTCAACGTTAAGTGGAATTTCTTTTCCATTAATTTTAGCAAAATAACCATATCTATGCTTTATAAGTACAACTGCGTTTTTGTAAGTATCATAGATTTTGGTATCTGTGCCTAAACAAACAGTTTCTTTTTTAGGTGTAAAATATTTAAATCCTAAGAAACCTGCCGCTGAAATAAAGATAACAGCGATGAGAACAAATTTTAAACGATTTCTTTTTTTATTGATTGTTGTTTCTAAGTCTTCGTTTGGGGCGATTTTTCTAATTTTCATTTAAAGTATTGGTTGAAAAATGTTAATTGAATGGGTTTGGGTTAAAAAAAAAATAGACTTTGTATAAAGTCTATTTTTCTTCAAATGTAGTAATTTGTTTGCTAAAAAAAAGCAAAAACAAAATCAATTACATATTCAATGCTAACCGAATTTTGTTTTATTTTTTAGTGTTATAACAATGCTTGTGAAAGTATTTTCTGGTAAAACAATTTGATGGAAGTAAAGTGTTGTTTTCCAATTTTTTAAGCGCTATTTTTTGTTTTGGTTTAATGTGATGCGAAGAAGGATTTGTTTTAAAAAAAGAAACCCGACAAGTTTTAAAAACCTGTCGGGTTTGAATATTATAAAATTCAACTTGGAATTTGGATCTTTAATTTTGGAATTTATCCAACTAGTTCCACAAATTTAAACTCGCCATCAACGACAACTTTAGTCAAACCGTGTTTAGATAAGTTTTTCATAGATGCATCCCATTTTTTACCGCTTAAGTTAGCAGAAACTTTAAGCTGAGATAAATCCATTTTATTTTCGTTTCCTTTCAATAAAGTAATGATTACTTTTTCTTCTTCCGTCAATTCGATCTGAGCTTGTTTTTTCTCAGGACGCATTTGTGGGAACAATAAAACTTCCTGAATAGAAGCGTTGTTTGTTAAATACATAATCAAACGGTCCATTCCAATTCCCATTCCAGAAGTTGGAGGCATACCGTATTCAAGTGCTCTTAGGAAATCTTCGTCGATAATTCCGTTTGCTTCGTCATCACCTTTTGCAGCCAAACGCATTTGATCTTCGAAACGCTCACGCTGATCAATTGGGTCATTTAATTCAGAATACGCATTTGCGATTTCTTTTCCGCAAACCATTAATTCAAAACGCTCAGTTAAATCTGGATTATCGCGGTGCTCTTTACAAAGTGGAGACATTTCTTTTGGATAATCAGTAATGAAAGTTGGCTGAATATAATTTCCTTCACATTTAGCTCCAAAAATCTCATCAATCAATTTTCCTTTACCCATTGTTTCGTCAACCTCTATTCCCATTCCGCGTGCAGCTTCAAACAATTCTTGCTCTGTTTTTCCAGAAATATCAAAACCAGTAAAATGTTTGATAGAATCTGTCATCGTAACACGAGCGTAAGGTGCTTTAAAATTGATTTTGTGCTCACCAAAAGTCACTTCGCTTGTGCCATTTACAGCAATTGCACAATGCTCCAATAAACCTTCGGCAAATTCCATCATCCAGTTGTAGTCTTTGTAAGCTACATATATTTCCATTGCAGTAAACTCAGGGTTATGCGTTCTGTCCATACCTTCGTTACGGAAGTTTCTAGAGAACTCATAAACACCTTCAAATCCACCAACAATTAATCTTTTTAAATATAACTCATTCGCGATACGCATGTAAAGCGGAATATCAAGCGAGTTATGGTGCGTAATAAATGGTCTTGCCGAAGCGCCACCAGGAATTGATTGTAAAACCGGAGTGTCAACTTCCAAATATCCTGCATCGTTAAAATAACCACGCATCGCACTGAACAATTTAGTACGTTTGATGAAAGTTTCTTTAACTTGCGGGTTTACTGTTAAGTCTACATAACGCATTCTGTAACGTAACTCAGCATCATTAAATGCGTCGTGAACATTTCCTTCTTCGTCAACTTTTGGCAACGGAAGCGGACGTAAAGTTTTACTCAAGAAAGTAAAACCAGAAACACGAATACATTTTGCACCAACTTGAGTTGTAAATAATTCACCTTCAATACCAATAAAATCTCCTAAATCGGTTAATTTTTTGAATACTTGGTTGTATAAAGTTTTGTCGTCACCCTCACATAATACATCACGGTTTACGTACAGTTGAATACGCCCTTCACTATCTTGCAATTCAGCAAAACAAGCTTTACCTTGATCACGAACACTCATCAAACGTCCAGCAACGATAACCTTCTTACCCTCTTCAAATGATTCCTTTATCTGCTTAGATGTGTGATTTACAGGAAAAAGATTAGCTGGATAAGGATTGATACCTAAGTTGCGTAAGTTTTGAAGTTTTTCTCTTCTGATGATTTCTTGTTCTGATAATGCCATTTTTGCTTTATTTTTTTAAGTGTGCAAAGATAAAGAAAAGAATGCAGATTTTAGAATGCAGATTTTAGATTTTTTGTGACATCAATTTATTGGGTTTCAATCATCTTTAGTCGGCATCGATAGCTGTTGGAATAGACTTGTTTCGAACAAATGTAAAATAGGCTCTAATGTCAAGTTGTTCATTTACAGAGCTTGGATAAAGCCTAAAATGACAAATTTGAAGTTGTTTTAAAATGCAACTAAAATAATTCTTAAAAGAAAGTATCTTCGCTTGAATAACTTAAACCTCAATTATGAAAAAAATTCTACTTTGCTTTTTTATTGTATTCTGTATTACAAGCTGTATGCTTAAAGAAAAAATGGTTATGAATGAAGATGGATCAGGAACTTTTTCTTACGGTTTTGATATGTCTCCGATGTATAAAATGGGGATGAAAAAAAGTGATTCGACTAAAGTTAATAAAGTCGTTGACACTACTTTTACTTTTAAAGACATGCTTGACAAGTTAAGCGACAGTATTTCTAAATTACCAGATGCGGATAAAGAAAAAATAGCGATGCTAGAGAAAGAAAAAGAGAAACTTAAAATTTTAGAGAATTTTAAAGTTAGCATGAAAGTAAACGACGAAAAACAGCAATTCGAATATACTATGTCAATTGATTTTCCTAGTGGGACAGATTTTAAAACTATTGCAACACCTGCCGAAAGTTTAGAAGCGCTGGCTGCGACAGATAAAAAAAGATTAGGAGCTGTAAGTGCTGCGCCAAAGCCAGAAGAAAAGTCTAATACCACCATTTTTTATGATGGTAAGGTTTTTATTAAAACGGTTACTCCTTCTAAAGACGATAAAAAAGTCAAAAAGAAAAAAGAAACTAAGAAAGAAAAAAGCGATGACCCATTCTCTAAAAAAATGGAAGAAATGCTGAAAGAATGTAAATATACCGCCGAGTACCAATTTCCGAAAAAGATTAAAACAATTTCGCTTAAAAATGCAGTACTGACAAAAGACAGAAAAGGGTTTACGGTAGAAATTCCTTTAGATAATATGCAGGAAAGTAATGTGGATTTTGGTTTTAAAGTAGAATTTGAGCAATAATTGAGGCTTTCAATAAAATGTGTTTTTAAAAATAGTCTTTGTATCTTTGATAAAAAATAGAACATTAATGAAACTATCTAAACTACTTAGTTTTTCTTTTTTAATAGCGACTTTAACCAGCTGTACTTTTACTGAGAATATTTACATAAACGATAACGGAACTGGAAAATTCTCTGTAGATATGGATGGCTCTCCTTTAATGGAAATGGCTGGTGATCAGATTGCTGGGCAAATGGGAGAAAATAAAAAAGATATTGACACTACCTTTACTTTCAAAAAAGTGTTTGAAGAGAAAAAAGACAGTATTGGCAAGTTGTCGCCAGAAACACAAAAAGAACTTAAAAAACTGGAGAGTTATATTGTATCAACGAAAATAAGTTCAGAGAAAAAACAGTTTTTAATGAACATGTCGACTGATTTTAAAAATGTAAACGAACTTCAGGATATTTTACAAACATTAGGTACACTGCAAAAATTAGAAGGAGGCGCAAATCCTATGGGAAGCGGTTTCGGAGATAATGGCAGTAAATTAAGTTATACTTATGATGGAAAGAAATTTACAAGAAAAGCAGTAGTAGATGAACAGAAAAAGGTACTAAAGGCAAAAGATTCGGCAGCAGATATGTCTAAAATGATGTTTGCTTCGTCTAGCTATATTGTAAAGTATCACTTTCCAAAAAAAATTAAGAAAGTTTCTAACCCAACAGCTTTGTTTAGCGACGATCGAAAATCGATTACAATTCAATACTCTTTTACGGATTATATGGAGAATCCCGACAAACTTAACTTTGATGTTGAGTTTGAAAAATAATTAAAATGAACAAAAAAATCCAACTTCAGGATCTGGGCAAAAAAGATTATAAATCGACTTGGGAATATCAAGAAGAAATCTTTAAAGATATAGTAGATTTAAAAATCAAGAACAGAAGAGAAGAACTAGATCTGCCAACGCCAAATTATTTGCTTTTTGTTGAGCATCCGCATGTTTATACTTTAGGAAAAAGCGGTGATCTTGAAAATTTATTATTAAATGAAAAACAGCTCGAAGCCAAAGGAGCTACTTTTTATAAAATCAACCGAGGTGGAGATATTACCTATCATGGACCCGGACAGATTGTAGGTTATCCGATTTTAGATTTAGAAAACTTCTTTACCGATATTCATAAATACTTACGTTTATTAGAAGAATCAATAATTCTGACTCTGGCTGAATACGGATTGGAATCGGGCAGGAGTGAAGGAGAAACGGGAGTCTGGCTTGGTGTAGGAACTCCGTTTGCGCGTAAAATCTGTGCAATGGGTGTTCGCGCCTCACGCTGGGTAACGATGCACGGATTTGCTTTAAACGCAAATGTCGATTTAGGATATTTCGACAATATTATTCCGTGTGGAATTCGAGGAAAAGGCGTTACTTCTTTAAACGTTGAACTTGGCGTAGAAAAAGTAGACGAACAAGAAGTAAAAGCTAAAATCATCAAACATTTAACCGAGCTGTTCGAAGCTGAATTTGTTTAAAAAAGAATTGCTAATAAAAAGTAACCCGTTTCAAGTGTCGATTTTGAAACGGTTTTTTTATTTTGTGTAGTGAATGCGATTTTTTTATAATAGTAATGGCACTCTCGAATAGTAAATTAGGCTTGTTTTTTTAATAGAAAGCAGTTTTTTTCTTAAATTTATATTCAAAAAACGGAAAAACTATTGCGAAAAAGTTAAGATTTTGCTGGGATGGCAAATTCCAGACTTCTTGTAGTTCTCTTAGCTATTTATGCTAAATTTGGTTTTATACTATTTAATTTAAATTTCATTTTATTCCTGATTGCTTATGAGAAAGATCTACTTATTCTGTTTCCTTTTTGTGCTTAATGGTCTTTTTGCCCAAAAGAAAGATAAATTATATCCTATTGCCGTTTATGAAAAAGTGTGGCAGGAAAAAAACAGCGATACCAGATTAAAGATGATTAAATCAATCTGGTTAGAAGATAGTACTTTTGAAGACCCTTCGGCTTCTATAAAAGGAACTGCTGCGTTTAATAATGTTATCAACGAATTTTACAAGAAAAACCCAGATGCAGTTTTAACTTCGGGAGCCAAAATTGTAAAAGATAATTATGTAACCTGGGAATGGAAAATTTTCGATTCTAAAAATAACCTTATAATGGCTGGCCGCGACTTTGCGCGTTTGAATGGAAAAGGTCAGGTAAGTAAAATTATTGGTTTTTGGGATAAAGGAGCAGCGCCGTCTGAAGCGGATGTTTTGAAAAATCTGGAAGCAGATAATTTAAAAGTAATAGCAAAATATTACGAAACTCTTTTTAAAACAAGAGACTTTGATACACTAGGAACTTTAATTGCAGACGGAGCCGTTTATAATCAAGCTGCGGGTTTGCCTTATGGAGGAACTTATATTGGTTTTAGCGAATGGACTAAAATGTTTACAAAATCGACTGAGTTTTTTGATTCGCAGATAGAAAAAGACCCCGTTTATTTTAGTGATGCTTCTAAAAATGAAGTAATCATTTATTTTACGATAAACTGTAGATCTAAGAAATCAGGTAAAACAATGTCGGTTCCGATTTCAGAACATTTTGATTTAAAGGATGGTAAAATTACTGCTGTCAGGTCTTTTTATTATGACACCAAAACATTTGCAGAATTCTTGAAAAGTAAAAAATAAAAGAAAACGACCTATTTAATAGGTCGTTTTTTTATGGGAAAGAAATCGAGTTCTAATTGCTCCGGCAAAAGTCTAAAACTCATTCTGTGATATTTTGTGGTTCCAAATTCTTTAATGGCTTCACGATGTTCTTTGGTTGGATATCCTTTGTTTTGTTTCCAATTGTACATTGGAAATTCTTCGTGAATTTGATCCATATATTCGTCACGATATGTTTTTGCTAAAATAGATGCAGCGGCGATGCTTAAGTATTTTCCATCACCTTTTATAATGCTTTGATTCGGAATCGATTTTAAAAGAGCAATTTCATCGTTAGAAAACTGTTTTCCAAAATTATTTTTAAGCCCAAGTTTAGCATTCAAAGAGCGGTTTCCGTCAACAATAATAAATTCGGGAACGTGTTTTAATTTTAAAATACATTCCTGCATTCCCTTCATAGAAGCATTGAGAATGTTTATTTCATCAATTTCATCTGGAAACAAATGCGTAACGGCATAACATAGAGCCTCTTTTTCTATAATGGGTCTTAAAAGCGCTCTTGTTTTTTCAGACAACTGCTTACTGTCATTCAGAATTTTATTTTCAAAATTTTCGGGTAAAATTATGGCAGCGGCAGTAACGGGGCCAGCTAGACATCCTCTCCCTGCTTCATCAGTTCCAGTTTCTAAAACAAATCCTGAGAAATTTTTTTCGAGCATTTTTTTAGGTTTTAAAAAAGCAAATATTGTACTTTTTTTTCTAAAAAGCATTAAATAGATTCAAATGAATACAATCAGTAATTGCTTTTTTAGAGCAATGATATCAAAGAGTAATACTGACAAAATTAAGCTATTTTTCAAATTGACTATAAGTATGTAATATTGGTTAAAAACCCGTGAAAACACTTGGTTTTTATGATTTTTTTTATGAAATGGATAATTGGAGATTTTCTAAAAATGGATTGTAAAAAGATGAAATCATGGATTTTTGCAACTTGGAAGAATTGATTTACAATTTATTACGATTTGAAGACGAAAAGCAAATTGAAAATTTGTCAAATACAACATTTTCAGTCAAGAATGTTTTATTTAATCGTGTTTTTTGTAAGATTATACTTTTTTTTATTTTGATTTTTTGTCTGTTTTTTTAAGAAAATAGCCATTCTAAATGTTAAATAAATGTTAATTTATTGATTGAAAAAATTGCAGTATTTTATGCTTAAAATTATGTATTGACTTGTTTTTGCGTTAATTAACTATTCATTAACAAATATATGTTAAAGAAATATTAAAAAAATGTTAGAGAGAGTCTATAAAACGCATTGTTCTTTTAAGAAAATATTAAGATGTTTGCCACATACTAATTCAAAATTTTTAAAAATGAAACTAAAGTTACATGGATTCTTAGTGCTTTTGGTGGCGCTGATTACGCAACTAACCTTTGCGCAAGAAAGAACTGTTTCGGGAATAGTTTCCGACAATGCAGGAATGCCTCTTCCAGGTGTGAGTGTATTAGTTAAGGGAACTAAAAGCGGAACACAAACAGATTTTGATGGAAAATTCTCTATCAAAGCAACGTCAAGCGAAGTCTTGATTTTTACTTACATTGGAATGAAAACGCAAGAAGTTGCAGCTAGTTCTACAACATTAAGTGTAAAATTAACTAGTAATACTACAGAATTAGAAAGTGTTGTTGTTACTGCATTAGGTATTAAGAGAGAGAAAAAAGCTCTTGGGTATTCTACTCAGGAATTAAAAGGAGAAGATTTAGTTGGTGGTACTACTGGCGCAAACTTCCTTAACGATCTTTCAGGTAAATCTGCAGGGGTATACATTAGAAAAAATACAAACTTTGGAGGATCTACAAACGTAGTTTCAAGGGGTGTTAAAAATCTTACTGGAAATAACCAAATGCTTATTGTTATTGATGGTATGCCTATTAATAACTCGAATGTGAATTCAAGCAATGGAGCACAAACAGCTGGAGCGCGTAATACTTATGATTACGGTAATGCTGGTATGGATATTAATCCTGATGATATCGAAACATTAAATATTCTTAAAGGTGCTGCAGCATCTGCTTTATATGGGTTTCAAGCTGGTAATGGTGTAATCATGATTACTACAAAAAAAGGAAAGGCTCAAAAAGGTATGGGAGTTACTATCTCAAGTGAGTTTGGTGTTGGTTCAGTTGATAAAAATACTTTTCCTGTTTACCAAAACAAATACGGGCAAGGTTACGGACCAACTTATGACGCAGCAGGAAATCCAAAAGGTACTCCGGTTGGACCAACAGGTGCATTCTTTGTTATAGATAAAAATGGTAACCAAGTAGTAAGTACTACAGATGATGCTTCTTACGGTGTTGCGTTTGATCCAAATCTTTCTGTTCTTACTTGGGAATCTTATTCTCCATATTCTTCAAAATATGGACAAAAATCTCCATGGGTAGCTGCTAAAAATGGTCCAATTACATTTTTTCAAACAGCTCAAACATTCAATAACTCAATCTCTTTTGAAGGTGGTTCAGATAAAAGCAACTTTGTTATCAATTACAACAACTACAAAGAGAATGGTATTTTGCCAAATAGTGAATTGAGAAAAAATAATGCAAGTATTAAATTCAATCACAAATTAACAGATAAATTATCTGCTAGTGTTTTTGCAAATTATTTAGCACAAACTACAACAGGTAGAAATACTACTGGTTACGGTGGTGATAACGTTGCAGGTTTATTCCGTCAATGGTGGGGAACAAACGTAGATATTAAATCTCAGGAAGAAGTTTTTAAAAATTCAGGCGGACAAAATATTTCTTGGAACATGGCAGATCCTGCTAATGGAAACACAAGTCCTAAATATTGGGATAACCCATACTTTACAAGATATAAAAACTACCAGTCAGATGAAAGAAATCGTTTCATCGGTTATGGTCAGTTAGATTATAAATTTACAGATTGGTTAAGCGCTCAAGGAAAAATAAGTACAGATTCTTATTCAGAACTACGTGAGGAGAGAAAAGCGGTAGGATCTTTGGCTGGAACATTTGGAATTAACCGTTTAGCTGTTGGTTCAGGATACCAAAAATATACTGGTATGTTCTCTGAGCAAAACTATCAGTTTACCTTAAACTTCAATAAAAAACTTAATGATGATTTCTCATTAACAGGTTTAGTTGGTTATAATGCTTTAAGAACAAGACGTACGTCTACATTAGCTTCTACAGATGGTGGACTTATTATTCCTGGAATCTATGCATTATCAAATTCAGTAAATGCTTCTCCATTCCCAATTGAGGTTGAAGATAATACAGCAGTGAACAGTGTTTATGCTTCTGCTTCAGTAGGATTTAGAGATTTCCTTTACTTAGAAGGAACAGTACGTAATGATGCATTCTCTATGTTGCCAGAAGGAAACAATGATGTTAATACATACTCTGTTTCTGGAAGTTATGTTTTTACAAAACATATTAATGCTCCATGGTTAACTTTCGGTAAATTAAGAGCGAGTTATGCTGAGAATCCACAAGGAAGTATTGATTCTTATGCATTGCAAGATGTGTTTACTAAATTTAACCCATTTGGTTCAAACCAACTTTATTCAAGACCAAACATTGCTAATAATCCAGAATTACACCCTGTTAAAACTACATCTCACGAACTTGGTTTAGAGATGCAATTCCTTGACAGAAGAGTAGGTTTTGATGTGAGTGTTTATAAAAGTTTAAGTGAAGACCAAATTTTCCCGGTAGATTATTCTACTGCAACTGGTAACTCTTCTAGATACGTAAACGCGGGATCTGTAGAAAATAAAGGTGTTGAGGTAATCTTCAATGTAACTCCTTTCAAAACAAATGACTTTCAGTGGGATATCAACGTAAACTGGTCTAAAAACGAGAATACAGTTGTAGCTTTAACAGAAGGTGTTGATGTTTTAACAATTGGTACATTCCAAGGTGGTGTTAGTATTGTAGGTACAAAAGGACATGCTTATGGAGATATCCTTGGAAAAGATTTTATCTACAGTGCAGACGGACAAAAAGTAACTAAAAATGGAGTTTATTTACAAACTGCAACTACTAATAATGTAATTGGTAACGTTACTCCAGATTGGATCGGTGGTGTTCGTAACAAATTTACTTACAAACAAGTTTCTCTAGGTTTCTTAATTGATGTTCAAAAAGGAGGAGATATTTTCTCTCTTGACCAATATTATGGACAAAGCTCTGGTTTATATACTTCTACAGCAGGAAACAACGAACTTGGAAACCCTGTAAGAAATACACTTGCTAATGGTGGAGGTGTTATCTTGCCTGGAGTGAATGAAGATGGAACTCCTAATGCTACAAGAACACCAAGTCCTGAAGTAGCTGGAAGTATCTATGGTTACAATAATAATCCACAAAAAGCATTTGTTTACGATGCAAGTTATGTGAAATTAAGAGAGGTAAGCATTACTTATAGTTTCCCTAAACAATTTATAGCTAAAGCAGGTTTGAATGATTTACGTCTTTCTTTAGTAGGTTCTAACTTATGGATCATCAGTAAAAATCTTCCAGATGCAGATCCAGAAAGTGGTATAAGTTCAGGTAACTTATCATCAGGTTATTCAGGAGGTTCACTTCCGACAACAAGAAATATTGGTTGTAACCTAACATTAAAATTTTAAATCATGAAAAAAGTACTTTTATTAATGTCTGTGGTAGGTATGATGGTTTCGTGCAGCCAAGACATTACAGATATGAATGTTGATCCGAAAAGACCAACAACAACCAAAGCGGAATTTTTGTTTACCAATGCTGAGAAAAAATTAGTCGATCAAATGGTTAGTACTAGTGTAAATAATAACGTTTTTAGATTATTTGCACAGCAATGGACAGAGACAACTTATCCAGATGAGAGCCAGTATAACATTACAAACAGAAAAATTCCAGATACGCACTTTTTGGTTTTGTACAGAGATGTTTTAGCAGATTTTCATGATTCAAGAGTTATGATTGCAGCAACAGCTACTGCAACTCCTGCTGATGAAGCGATCAAACAAAATAAATTAGCGCTTATCGATATCTTAGAAGCTTATGCTTATAGCGTATTGGTAGATACTTTTGGAAACGTTCCTTATTCACAAGCAATTGATATTCAGAAATATCCTTTACCAGCTTATGACGATGCAAAAACGATTTACCAAGATCTTATTAAAAGATTAAGTGCATCTGCTGCAGTTTTAAAAGCAAATAGTACAGTAGCTAACTTCGGTGCTGCAGATATCATCTATTCAGGTAATGCTGCAAGTAATGCAAAATGGGCAAAATTTGCTAACTCATTAATCATTAGAATGGCAGTTAATATGTCTGATGTTGATCCAGCTTATGCAACAACTCAAGTTCAAGCGGCTCTTGCTTCTGGTGCTTTGGCTAGTAATGCTGACAATACAAAATTGACTTATTTAACTACATCAGGAAATCAAAACCCATTATATGCTGATTTAGTAACTAGTCAGAGATTTGATTTTATTCCTGCTGAGCCTTTTGTTTCTGCTATGGATGCTATTGTTCCTGGTGGTGACCCAAGGATGCCTAAATATTTTACTAACCTAACTTCTCCAGCTCCAGTTATTCCTTCAGGAAGAACATTTGTTGGTGGAACGTATGGTGCAGGAAATGTTTATACAGCTTATTCGCAAATAACGGCTACATTAAACAATCCAGTTTTCCCAGGAACTATTTTTGATTTCGCTGAGTTAAATTTCTTATTAGCAGAAGCTGCTGAGAAAAGCTTAATTCCAGGTGGTTCTGCTCAGGCAAAAGTATATTACGAAGCAGGTATAAAAGCTTCTATGGCAGATTGGGGAGTAACTAGCACTGCAGCTATTGATGCTTATATTGCAAGCCCAAAAGTAGATTACAATAATGCGTTGAGTGGAGCAACATATAAAGAAAAAATTGGTACTCAAGCATGGTTTGCTCTTTATAACAGAGGATACGAAGCATGGACATCTTATAGAAGATTGGATTTCCCTGTGTTAAAAGCACCTCAAGCAGCTATTAACAAACTTATTTTTACTGTGCCTGTTAGATACACTTATCCAGGTGTAGAAGCAAGTATCAATAAAACAAATTATATTAAAGCATCTGCTGATATAGGAGGAGATTTATTAAATACTAAATTGTTCTGGGATAAATTCTAATATTTAGAATATAAGCCATATCAATTAAATAGTATTCAAGGTAAATTATACCCAGTTTGGGAATAAGAATAATAAATATTTTGATTTTTTTTGAGAGCCCCGTATACTTTTGTATACGGGGTTTTCGTTTCCAAAAGACCAAAGCGATTCAAGGTTCATATTATATATTATGTTTTTTCGTTTATACCTTTTTATATTACCTTTGCTTAGCAAATTTTGTCAAAATAAATTTATACAAAGCCATCAAATGAGAATATTCATTTTTTTATATCTATTAGTTGTTCCAACTTTATTGTTTTCGCAAGAAAAAAAAACTGCTTCTAAAAATAATTTAGATATGAATACAGAATATTCAAGTGTCACTGATACCGTAAAAAAGAAAAAACAAAAGATTGCAACAATAGATCAGTATAAAATTGTCACTTTAGAACATGATACTATTTATGCAGATACATCGCTAACGCTTAAAAGTGCTTATAGACAAAATCATCTTAGAAAAGATCTTTTTGGCCTTATGGAATTTTCTAATATCGGACAACCATTAAATACACTTCAATATAGTTTGACTAGTTTTTCTCCGTATCCTGAAATTGGTTTTAGCGGAAAGCATTCTAATTATATGCAAGCAGATCAAATAAGATATTATTCTGTTGCAACGCCTTTTACAGAATTGTTTTTTAATACTACTATAAAAAAAGGGCAGAATGTAGATTCTTTCATCACATTAAATGCCTCTAAAAATCTTAATTTCTCGATTGCTTATAGAGGTTTAAGATCTGAAGGAGATTACAATAATCAATTGGTTAGTGCTGGTAATTTAAGAATCACAACTAGTTATGCGACAACCAGCAAGCGATATGCGATAAATGCACATTTTACAAATCAGGATATTTTAAATGAGGAAAATGGTGGTATAACAAACGATGCTGATTTTGAAAGTGATAGTCAAGATTATAAAAATAGACAAAGACTGCAGGTTTATTTAACCGATGCAGAATCATTCTTAAAAGGAAGAAGATTGTTTTTTGATCATGCTTTTAGAGTGAATCCAACTGACGGAAGTAATAATTTATACCTTACACATCAATTTAATTATGAGTATAAAGATTATGAATACAAGCAGCCAACGGTAATTTCTACAGTAACGGCAAATGATGGAACGACTAGTCGAGTGCAAAGATTTGGAGAGTCGTATGCGGCAAGCAATATTAACGATCAGACTAAATATGAAAGGCTTTATAATAAAGTTGGAGCAGCTTACGAGAATTCGCTGTTAGGTAAATTTATATTTTTTGTTGACGATTATAGATCTAATTATAGGTATAACCGAATTATTGTTGATGCAGCTGGAAATGCAGTTCCAGACAATTTGTATTTACAGTTTAACAATTTTGGTGCTCAGTACGAATATCAGAAAAACAAATGGAATGGTCGATTTTTATATTCAAGATCAATTACCAATGAATCACTTTCTGATTTAGACGCTAAGTTACGTTATGATATGAGTGATGAAATTAAGTTTGACTTTAGATATCGTAACATCAATAAACTGCCAAATAACAATTATAACTTATATCAAAGTAGTTGGATTTCGTACAATTGGTCAAATGATTTTAAAAACGAAAAAATTAATTCGCTAAGTGCGGAAATTACAACTCCTTGGCTAACAGGACAAGTTCAGTATACGGTATTAAAAGATCATTTGTATTTTACAGATGTAGCGACAGATGCGCAAAAAGCGGCGAATATACAGATCGTTAATCCAATGCAGTATGGAAATGTGATCAATTATTTAGAAATAAAAGCTAGCAGAGAATTCAAATTTGGACCTTTTGCATTAGATAACACCCTTCTGTATCAAAAAGTAGATCAGTCAGATTTAGTCTTAAATGTACCTGATTTTGTAACTAGAAATACATTCTATTATTCAAATCATTTCTTTAAAAAAGCATTATTCATGCAAACGGGTCTTGTCTTTAATTATCTTACGAAATACTATGGAGATGATTATAATCCTGTTATTGCAGAATTTTTTGTGCAACAAGACAAGAAAATCGGTGGTTTTGCAACATTCGATTTCTTTGTGAATGCCAGAATACGCCAGACGCGTTTTTATTTAAAAGCAGAACACTTTAATGCTTTGTTTTCGCAAAGTAATTATTATTCAGCGCCTCATAATCCGTATCGTGATTTTGTATTGCGTTTTGGGCTGGTTTGGAATTTCTTCCAATAAAAACCGGCTTTTTTTATTTCGAACCACTAAATAAACTTAAAATAAAAATGGACTTTTCAAATAATATTTTAGAAACAATTGGTAATACACCATTGGTAAAACTCAACAAAATTGTTGCTGAAATTGATGCGTTAGTATTGGCAAAAGTCGAAACCTTTAATCCAGGTAATTCTGTAAAAGACAGAATGGCTGTAAAAATGATTGAAGATGCAGAGGCAGATGGCCGACTAAAACCTGGAGGAACTATTATTGAAGGAACTTCTGGAAATACAGGAATGGGACTTGCTCTTGTGGCAATTGTAAAAGGCTACAAATTAATTTGTGTAATCTCAGACAAGCAGTCTAAAGAAAAAATGGATATTCTTCGTGCTGTTGGAGCAAAGGTTGTTGTTTGTCCTACAGATGTTGAGCCTACAGATCCACGTTCCTATTATTCAGTTTCAAAACGTTTAGCAGAAGAAACACCAAATTCTTGGTATGTAAATCAGTATGATAATATGTCAAATTCGTTGGCGCATTATGAGCAGACTGGACCTGAAATCTGGAAACAGACTGATGGAAAAATTACACATTTTGTGGTTGGAGTAGGAACAGGAGGGACTATTTCTGGAGTTGGAAAATATTTGAAAGAGCAAAATCCAAATATTAAAATCTGGGGAATTGACACCTATGGCTCTGTGTTCAAGAAATACCACGAAACAGGAATTTTCGACGAGAACGAAATCTACTCTTATATAACTGAAGGTATTGGAGAAGATATCCTACCTAAGAATGTTGACTTCTCTCTAATTGATGGCTTTACAAAAGTAACCGATAAAGATGCTGCAGTTTATACTAGAAAGATTGCGCTTGAAGAAGGTATTTTTGTTGGAAATTCTGCAGGAGCTTGTATTAAAGGTCTGTTGCAGTTGAAAGAACATTTTAAACCAGATGATGTTGTTGTGGTGTTATTTCACGATTCTGGAAGCCGTTATGTTGGAAAAATGTTTAATGATGACTGGATGCGCGAGCGCGGATTCTTAGAAGAAAACATTACGAAAGCAGAAGACGTTATTAAAGATCATATTGACAAAGAATTAATCGTTGTTCGTACTGAAGAATTGGTTTCGCATGCAATTGAGCGTATGCGTAAATATAAGATTTCGCAAATTCCGGTTGTTGACATCAATGGATTTGTTGGTTCTGTTGACGAAACAGATTTATTTAGAAGCTATGTTGCAGATAAAAATGTTGCCGAAAAGCCAATTAAGGAAGTCATGGGCAAACCTTTCCCAATTGTGAAACTAGGAACACCGATTGAAGAAGTTTCAAAACTTTTTAGTAAAGAAAATGATGCTGTTTTGGTTGACTTAGGAAACGGACATCACCACATTATTACTAAATATGATATTATTGGCTCAATAAAATAAGCCTTTTATAAAATATAAAAATCCATAAATCTTGTTGTTATGCAATTAGGTTTATGGATTTGTCTTTTAAAAATAAAAAATGAATTTTACAGCTATAGATTTTGAAACTGCGACAGGATATCATCCATGCTCGGTAGGTATTGTGACCGTCGAAAACGGAATTATTGTGGATGAATATGTGACTTTAATTAAACCGCCAAATAACGAGTATAATCCTTTTACGATTCGTGTTCATGGAATTTATCCTAAAGATACTATGAATGCAAAATCGTTCTTTCAGATCTATCCAGAGATTGAAAAGAGGCTAAAAAATAAAGTGGTAGTGGCACATAACGAAAGTTTTGATCGAAATGTCTTAATGAAAACAATGCTTCTTCATGGTTTAAATTATGACGATTTAAATATTGCCACAAAGTGGGAATGCACGGTTAAAATCTACAAAGAGAAAGGCATAAAGCCTACAAAATTAAGTGATTGCTGTCGGGAGATGAATATCCAGCTCAATCACCACGAAGCTTTGTCAGATGCTAGAGCTTGTGCTAAATTATATATGCTCCGTTAAAAATTTTTATTTTGTAAGAATAATATTAAAAATTAATTACTTTTAGATTTTGTAATTGTACTATAAAATCTAAAAATGAAAGAGGACTTTCTTCATTATATCTGGAAATTCAAGAAGTTTGATTCTTTGAATTTAAAAACGGTTCAAGGTGAATTGATAACAATTCTTAAAACTGGCGATTATCTAGAACTTGCTGGGCCAGACTTTTTTAATGCTCATATAGAAATTGGAAGTCAAAAATGGGCAGGCAATGTAGAGATTCATTTAAAATCTTCAGATTGGTATTTGCATAATCACGAGAAAGATCCTGCTTATAAAAATGTTATTCTTCATGTTGTTTGGGAAAACGACACCGCTATTTTTAGAGAAAACAATACCGAAATTCCTGTTTTAGTTCTTAAAGATTATGTTTCAAAAGAAATAATCGAAAATTATAAGGCGTTGGTTTCTGCTAAAACCTGGATTTTCTGCGAAAAGCAATTAAAAAATATAGACAGATTTGTTTTTAAAAACTGGCAAGAAAGATTGTTTTTTGAGCGTTTAGAGCGTAAATCTAAATTTGTTACGCAGTTATTGGAAGAAACCAATCAAGATTGGGAAGCGGTCTTATTTTGCCTTCTAGCGAAGAATTTCGGGCTAAATAGTAACGGAAATTCCTTTCTTCAAATCTCCATGGCAATTCCGTTTTCAGTAATCAGAAAAGAAAGTTTCGAAATTGAAAATCTAGAGGCGCTTCTTTTTGGCGCTGCCGGTTTATTGGAGGTCGAGAAAGAAGATGTTTATTTTAAAGATTTAAAGTTTCGCTATTTTTATTTATTGCATAAATATCAAATAGAAAAGACATATATAGAACCTCTCCAGTTTTTTAAACTTCGTCCGGATAATTTTCCAACAATCAGACTTTCTCAATTGGCGGCTTTATATCATAAATATCAAAATTTGTTTTCTAAGATTATCGATTTAAAATCAGTAGATGCCGTATATCGTTTACTAAGCGTGTCTGCAAGCTCGTATTGGCAAAATCATTACCAATTTGATAAAGAGAGCCAGAGGAAATCTAAAACGCTATCTAAATCGTTTATAGATCTATTGATTATAAATACGATTATTCCGCTTCAATTTACTTATTCCAATATTATGGGTGAATCCATTTCTGAAGATTTAATTGATTTTATGAATGAGGTTACTTCAGAGAAAAACGTCATTATGGACAAGTTTAATTCTTTTGGTATAAAGTCAAAAACTGCATTTGAAAGTCAGACACTATTAGAACTTAAAAATGAATATTGCGAGCGCAAAGCTTGTCTAAAATGTGCTATCGGATTAGAATTGCTTAAAAATAATTAGATAATTTGTACTTTTGTAATCCTGAGCGGTCAGGAATTTAAAAATCTAAAGTCTTAAATCTAAAATATAGAAATGTCAGCAATTTTAAAACTTAAATTCTTTTTTGAAAAATATGGTTTCCATGTTTCTTCAAGACTAGCAGATAAACTTGGAATGCGTGTAACAAGCGTGCGATTGTTTTTTATCTACATTTCTTTTGTTACAGCGGGTTTAGGGTTTGGAGTCTATTTGACTCTCGCTTTCTGGATTAGGTTGAAAGATTTAATTCGATCAAAAAGAACATCCGTATTTGATTTATAAAAAAAAGCTCCAAATCTAAATTTGGAGCTTTTTTATGAAGTTGTATTTATTATTCTTCAGTAGGATTGTTAAGTTTAGATCTTTTCTTGCTATATCCAAAGTATACAATTATACCAAGAATAAGCCATCCAAAAGATAATAACTGTGCATCTTTACTTAAATTAAAAATTAAATAAGAATTGATTGCAATTCCTAATACCGCAATAACTGGTAAAGCAGGAACTTTAAATGTTCTGGTTAATCCTGGTTGTTTTACTCTTAAAATCCAAACAGCAATACAAACCATTGTAAAGGCAAATAAAGTACCAAAACTGGTCATATCGGCCAATTTGTTGATTGGTGTAAAAGCAGCGACAGTTGCGATAATAACTCCAAGAATCATTAAATTCGTTTTTGGAGTTCCAGAAATAGGATTTACTTTAGAGAAAACTTGTGGAATTAAACCGTCTTTAGACATTCCAAGGAAAATTCTAGATTGTCCCATGATCATTACCATTAATACTGAAACCAAACCAATAGTTGCGGCAACAGTAATAATAGAACCAGCCCAGCCTTGTCCTGCAATATCAAATGCATAAGCAACAGGAGCTTTGATAGCTTCAGGATATTTTCCTAGTGGATTAAAGTCTTGGTAATTCATCATTCCTGTTAATACTAAAGAAACAAGAATATATAATGTAGTACAAATTAATAAAGAAGCTATAATTGCAAAAGGAACATCTTTTTTAGGATTAATAGCTTCTCCAGCTTGTGTAGAAACGGCATCGAAACCAACATAAGCAAAGAAAATAGCTGCAGCTCCAGAGATAATACCTCCAATTCCGTAAGCATTGTGCGTGGTTTCTTTTTCGATAATCTGAGTTGCTTCAGGAATAAACGGACTCCAGTTTGCTGTATTAATAAAGAAAAGACCAGCAATAATTACAAAGATTACAGCAGATACTTTAAGAATAACAATTGCGTTGTTTGCTTTAGCTGCGCTTTTTGTTCCTTTAATAAGCAATGAAATAACTAAAAGAACGATTAAGAAAGCTGGAAGATTCATAGAAAAACCTTCTCCTGTGTAGCTTGCAGGATCTGTAGTTAACCAATCAGGAAGGTGAATGTGAAATATTTTGAGCAATTTATTAAAGTATCCGGACCAAGAAACCGCTACAGTCATCGATCCCATTGCATACTCGAGAATTAGTCCCCAACCAATTATCCAGGCAAAAACTTCTCCAATTGTGCCGTAAGCATATGCATAAGCAGATCCTTCAACAGGCAAAATAGAAGCAAATTCAGAATAGCAAAGAGCCGCAAATACACAGGCAATACCTGCGATGATAAACGAAATAGCTAATGCTGGACCTGCATGATAATAAGCCCCAGTACCTGTAAGTACAAAAATTCCCCCACCGATAATGGCACCAACACCAATGGCAGTAAGACTCCATTTTCCTAGGACTCTCTTTAAATCACTCTTTTTCATATCGGCCTCAAAGGCTGATATAGGTTTAACTCTCCAAATTGACATATTATTTTATTGGTTTATTTGTTATTAAGTGCCAAATGTATTGTTTTTTGTAAAAAATAAAAACAATTATCATCTTTTAAGTTATAAAACCTTTGTTTTTTTTACAGTACTCGTAAGAAAGATTCTCTAAGTATCGACATTCATTAAATTTATTAGACTTTTATAAGAGATTCGATAATTTTTTAAAAGTTACTTTTCTTACTAATTTTCTTAATAAATTTGAAAGATTTTTCTGAGGTTATTCTTCAAAAGTAATTTTAATCATGAATTTTAAGTCTTTAAACAAATATTTTCATTTTACAAAACAACAGCGGATAGGTATTTTTATGCTTTTTCTTATTATGATAGGACTGCAGTCGTTTTATTTTTTCTCCAATTTTAGTGTTTCCGAAGCAAAAAACGCTGAAAAAGACGAGTGGCTTGCGCTTCAGTCAGAAATTGATCAAGAGAAATTGAGTGATAAAAGCGTAAAACCAATTGCTTATCTTTTCAATCCTAATTTTATTTCAGATTATAAAGGATACAAGCTTGGAATGTCTGAAGAAGAGATTGATCGTTTAATGGCATTTCGCAAAGAAAATAAATATGTAAACTCGGCAGAAGAGTTTCAGGCAGTCACTGGAGTCTCAGATTCTCTATTAAAGGAAATTTCTCCTTTGTTTAAATTTCCAGATTGGAAACAGAATAAAAAGAGTTATAGTGTCGAGAAAAAAGAATTCATTGTAAAAAGTTTTCCGAAAAAAGAAAAGTTAGAAATAATGAATATTAATGAGGCAACGCAAGAAGATTTGATGAAAATCTACGGAATAGGAGAAGGATTGTCATCTAGAATCTTAAAGCAGAAAGAAATCGTTGGTTCATTCGTATCGATGGAGCAGATGAAAGAGATTTGGGGACTTTCGCCTGAAGTTATAAATGAACTAAATGCTCATTTTAAAGTTGTAATTCCCTCAAACTTGAAGAAAATAAATGTAAACGACGCTTCATTAAAAGAATTGGCTCAATTTTCATACTTTAAATATGGGTTAGCAAAACAAATTGTAACCTATAGAAGTATGAATGGAAATTTTAATAATATTGAGGATTTGGCAAAAATTAAAGATTTTCCTGTTGAAAAAGCAAAAATAATTAGTTTATATTTGGAGTTCTAAAAGAAACTAACTCATGAATTTTGATTACAACGAAACACAACTAATGATCGTACAGTCTATAAAAGACTTTGCAGAAAAAAATATTAGACCTTATATAATGGAATGGGATGAAGCGCAAATTTTTCCAATTCCGTTGTTTAAGCAACTTGGCGAAATGGGCTTCATGGGCGTTTTAGTTCCAGAAGAATATGGGGGTTCTGGTTTAGGTTATCACGAGTATATTACCGTAATAGAAGAGATTTCAAAAGTAGATCCTTCAGTCGGATTATCTGTCGCGGCGCATAATTCTTTATGCACTAATCATATTTTGACTTTTGGAAACGAAGAACAAAAGAAAAAATGGCTTCCAAAACTTGCCACAGCAGAATTTATAGGTGCTTGGGGACTAACGGAGCATAATACAGGCTCTGATGCAGGAGGAATGAATACAACGGCTGTTAAAGATGGAGATCATTGGATTGTAAACGGTGCGAAAAACTTTATTACACATGCTATTTCAGGAGATGTTGCAGTTGTGGTAGTGCGAACTGGTGAAAAAGGAGATTCTAAAGGAATGACGGCTTTTGTTTTTGAAAAAGGAATGAAAGGTTTTTCGTCGGGCAAAAAAGAAAATAAATTAGGAATGAGAGCAAGTGAGACTGCAGAGTTGGTTTTTGATAATTGTCGCGTTCCAGATGAAAATAGATTAGGAGAAGTTGGAGAAGGCTTTGTTCAAGCAATGAAAATTCTTGATGGTGGAAGAATCTCTATCGGAGCTCTGTCTTTAGGAATTGCAAAAGGAGCTTACGAAGCTGCATTGAAATATTCGAAAGAAAGACATCAGTTTGGACAACCAATCAGTAATTTTCAAGGAATCTCTTTTAAATTGGCAGATATGGCAACAGAAATTGAAGCCTCAGAGCTATTATTGCATAAAGCTGCGTTCTTGAAGCAAAAGCATAAACCAGTAACAACATCAGGGGCTATGGCAAAGATGTATGCTTCAGAAGCGTGTGTTAAAATCGCAAATGATGCTGTTCAAATTCATGGTGGTTATGGCTACACTAAAGATTTTCCAGTAGAAAAATTCTATAGAGACTCTAAATTGTGTACTATAGGGGAGGGAACAACCGAGATTCAAAAGGTTGTTATTTCTAGGAATTTGTTGAAAGAATAAAGAATAAAGAATAAAGAATAAAGAATAAAGAATAAAGAATCTTATATCTATAATCTTTTCTCTATGTTCTTTTCTCTTTTTTTAAAATAATTCAAAATTTATAATTCATAATTCATAATTAATATATACATTTGCAGCCTTAACGAGAGGAGGTGTCTATATTATGTTAATTATACCAATTAAAGACGGAGAAAATATCGATAGAGCATTAAAGCGCTATAAAAGAAAATTTGATAAAACAGGAACTGTTCGTCAATTAAGAGCACGTACTGCTTTTATTAAGCCATCTGTTATCAAAAGAGCTCAGATTCAAAAAGCGGCTTACATTCAAGGCTTGAAAGATAGTTTAGAAAGTTAGTATTTAGCTTTTCAAAAATAATTACCGTTAGTGGTCAAAATGTTTTAATTTTGATGCTAACGGTTTTTTTATGCTTAATTTTTAGATTTATGAAAACGAATAAAGAAGCTTTTTCGGATTATCTTTTGTTGGAAAAAAAATATTCTACGCATACAGTGGAGGCTTATTTGAATGATGTGGTTTCTTTTGAGGCTTTTGTGAAAGAGTTTTTTGATCAGGAAAGTATTGATTTGGTAAATTATAGTCAGGTCAGAAGTTGGATTGTCTTTTTGGTTGATGGTAATATTTCTAATGTTTCTGTTAATAGAAAGATGGCTTCTTTAAAAGCTTTCTATAAATTCCTTTTAAAGATAAAGCAGATAGAAATTAATCCGATGCTGAAGCATAAGTCTTTAAAAACTCCAAAAGTGGTTCAGGTTCCTTTTTCGGAAAAAGAGTTGAAAGATTTGCTTGCAACAATAGAAGCTCCTGTTGATTTTGAAGGGATTCGGGATAAGCTTATTGTAGAAATGTTTTATGTAACAGGAATGCGTCGTGCAGAGTTGATTCATTTGATGGTTAAAAATGTCGATCGCTCAAATCATACGGTTAAAGTTTTAGGGAAAAGAAATAAAGAGCGTATTGTTCCAATTCTGCCAATTATTGCAGATCAAATTGATTTGTATTTGAAAGAAAGAAGGGGTCTGCAAAGTTTGACAGATTGTGACTATTTTTTTGTTTCGAAAAAAGGGTTAAAATTGAGCGAATCTTTTGTTTATCGTTTAATAAATTCATACTTTAGTAGGGTCTCAGAAAAGGTGAAGAAAAGTCCGCATGTGCTTCGTCATACTTTTGCAACTCACCTATTGAATAATGGGGCAGATTTGAATTCAGTTAAGGAATTGCTAGGGCATTCTAGTTTGGCTTCTACACAGGTTTATACTCATAATAGTTTGGCGGAACTTAAAAAAGTGTATAAAGATTCACATCCTAGAAATAAATAGTAATTCTAAATGTTAACCCTAAAATTTTTATTATGAAGGTAGATGTTCATGCAGTTAATTTTACTGTCGACAGAAAATTGGTCGATTTTATCCAAGAAAGAATGGGTAAGCTAGAGAAATACTACGATCGAGTGGTTTCATCAGATGTTTTTTTAAAAGTTGAAAGAACGAGTGATAAAGAGAATAAAGTGGTGGAAATAAAGATTAATGTTCCTGGTGATGATTTTTTGGTAAAAAAGCAGTGTAAAACATTTGAAGAGGCTATTGAGCTTTCGGCAGAATCGCTAGAACGTTTGCTTGTAAAAAGGAAGGAAAAAATTAGAGCACATATTTAATTGAAATTTTTTTCAAAAAATGTTTTGATTAAAAGATAAAATACCTACATTTGCAGTCCGTTAGAAATAGCGGACTTTTTTAATGTATTCGCCGATGTAGCTCAGCTGGCTAGAGCAGCTGATTTGTAATCAGCAGGTCGTGGGTTCGAGTCCCTCTATCGGCTCAGGAAATTTCAAATGCGATTTGAAATTGGTTCTTTAAAATAATGGAATTTTAAAATTAGGGGAGATACTCAAGCGGCCAACGAGGGCAGACTGTAAATCTGCTGTGTGAACTTCGCAGGTTCGAATCCTGCTCTCCCCACTAAAAAGAAGTTGTAGTTTTAGATTGTGGGTTTTGGATTAATAAAATTCAAACTTTAAAAATCTGAATTCTAAACTCAGAACTCTCTGCCGGTGTAGCTCAGGGGTAGAGTGCTTCCTTGGTAAGGAAGAGGTCTCGGGTTCAAATCCCGACATTGGCTCAAGTAAGTAGGAAATTGAAAATTAATATATAACTAAGATTAAAAATTAAGTAAAATGGCAAAGGAGAATTTTAATCGTTCCAAACCGCACTTAAACATAGGTACAATTGGACACGTAGATCACGGAAAAACTACATTAACTGCTGCAATTACAAAAGTATTGTCAGATGCTGGTTACTGTCAAGCAAAATCGTTTGATCAAATCGATAACGCTCCAGAGGAGAAAGAAAGAGGTATTACTATTAATACATCACACGTAGAGTATGAAACTGCTAACCGTCACTACGCTCACGTTGACTGTCCAGGTCACGCGGATTACGTAAAGAACATGGTTACTGGTGCTGCTCAAATGGACGGAGCTATCTTAGTAGTTGCTGCTACAGATGGTCCAATGCCACAAACTCGTGAGCACATCCTTTTAGGTCGTCAGGTTGGTATTCCAAGAATCGTTGTTTTCATGAACAAAGTGGATATGGTTGATGATGCTGAGTTGTTAGAGCTTGTTGAAATGGAAATTAGAGATTTATTATCTTTCTACGAATATGATGGAGATAATGGTCCTGTTGTTCAAGGTTCTGCTTTAGGTGGATTGAACAATGATCCTAACTGGGTTCCTAAAATTATTGAATTAATGGAAGCTGTTGATGCTTGGATCGAAGAGCCAGTACGTGACGTAGCTAAGCCATTCTTGATGCCAGTTGAGGACGTATTTACAATTACAGGTCGTGGAACTGTTGCTACAGGTCGTATCGAAACTGGAGTTGCTAACACTGGAGATCCTGTTGAAATCATTGGTATGGGAGCTGAAAAATTAACTTCTACTATTACAGGAGTTGAGATGTTCCGTAAAATCCTTGACAGAGGTGAAGCTGGAGATAACGTAGGTTTATTGTTAAGAGGTATTGATAAAGCTGATATCAAAAGAGGTATGGTTATTATTAAGCCAGGTTCAGTAAAACCACACGCTAAATTCAAAGCAGAGGTTTATATCTTGAAAAAAGAAGAAGGTGGACGTCACACTCCATTTCACAATAACTACCGTCCACAGTTCTACGTACGTACAACTGACGTAACAGGAGTTATTTCTTTACCAGCAGGTGTAGAGATGGTAATGCCAGGTGATAACTTAACTATTGAAGTTGCTTTATTAAGCCCAATCGCTATGAACGTAGGTTTACGTTTCGCTATCCGTGAAGGTGGTAGAACAGTTGGAGCTGGTCAGGTTACTGAAATCGTAGAGTAATTCTATAAAATAAATAAAAAAAGCCAGTGATTATTTTTTAATCACTGGCTTTAATTACGGGCGTAGTTCAAGGGTAGAATAGCGGTCTCCAAAACCGTTGATGGGGGTTCGAATCCCTCCGCCCGTGCAATAAAAAATATATCAAATGACAAAAGTTACTAATTATTTATCAGAGGCTTTCGAAGAGTTAAAGTCAAATGTTACTTGGCCAGCTTGGGCTGAAGTACAGAAATTGACAATTGTTGTGGCTGTATTTTCGATCTTATTCGCTTTGGCAACTTGGGGAGTAGACGAATTTTTTGCAAAAGCTTTGGCTGGATTTTTTAACTGGTTAAAAGGATAATTTTTTTGTGATGGCAGATAATAATGTGAAAAAATGGTACGTAGTTAGAGCAGTTAGTGGTCAAGAGAATAAAGTGAAAGCTTATATCGAGACTGAGATTGCGAGATTAGGTATGGAGGATTATGTTTCTCAGGTTTTGGTTCCTACTGAAAAAGTAGTTACTGTAAAAGATGGGAAAAAATCATCTAAGGATAAAGTTTACTTTCCTGGATATGTTATGATTGAAGCTAACTTAGTTGGTGAAATCCCTCATATTATTAAGTCAATTACTAGTGTTATTGGATTTTTAGGAGAAACTAAAGGTGGAGAACCTGTTCCTTTAAGACTTTCTGAAGTAAACCGTATGTTAGGTAAGGTAGATGAGTTAGCTGTAAATACAGATACTCGTTCTATTCCATTTAGTGTTGGTGAAACGGTTAAGGTTATTGATGGACCTTTCAATGGATTTAATGGGTCTGTTGAGAAAATCAATGAAGAAAAGCGTAAACTTGAGGTAATGGTTAAGATTTTCGGAAGAAAGACACCGTTAGAATTGAGCTTTATGCAAGTTGAAAAAGTATAATTTTTTGTTACACTATAATAAACCATTGTAATCGCTTCCATTGATTACAGTGTAAAATTTTTTAAAAATGGCTAAAGAAATTAGTAAGGTAGTTAAACTACAAGTTAAGGGAGGTGCTGCGAACCCGTCGCCACCGGTTGGACCTGCTTTAGGAGCTGCTGGGGTTAATATCATGGAGTTTTGTAAGCAATTTAATGCTAGAACCCAAGATAAACCTGGCAAAATTTGTCCAGTGCAAATCACTGTGTACAAAGACAAATCATTTGATTTTGTTGTTAAGACTCCTCCAGCGGCAGTTCAGTTAATGGAAGCTGCAAAGCTAAAATCTGGTTCTGGTGAGCCTAATCGTAAAAAAGTAGCTAGCGTTACTTGGGAACAAATTAGAACTATTGCTGAAGACAAAATGCCGGACTTAAACGCTTTCACAATCGAGAAAGCTATGAGTATGGTTGCTGGAACAGCTAGATCTATGGGTATAACTGTATCAGGAGATGCTCCTTTTTAATTAAGAAAAAGAAATGGCAAAATTAACAAAAAAGCAAAAAGAGGCTGCTTCAAAAATTGAAAAGAACAAATTATACTCTTTAAAAGATGCTGCTGCATTAATTAAAGTTGTTGCTTCTGCAAAATTTGATGAGTCTGTTGATATCGCAGTTCGTTTGGGTGTTGATCCAAGAAAAGCGAATCAAATGGTTAGAGGTGTAGTTACTTTACCTCACGGAACAGGAAAAGACGTTAAAGTATTAGCATTGGTTACTCCAGATAAAGAAGCTGAAGCAAGAGAGGCTGGAGCAGATCACGTTGGTCTTGACGATTACTTACAAAAAATTAAAGACGGTTGGACAGATGTTGATGTGATCATTACTATGCCTGCTGTTATGGGTAAATTAGGTCCATTAGGTCGTATTTTAGGACCTAGAGGTTTAATGCCAAACCCTAAAACAGGTACAGTAACTATGGATGTTGCTAAAGCTGTTCAAGAAGTTAAAGCTGGTAAAATTGACTTTAAAGTTGATAAAACTGGTATCGTACACGCAGGAATCGGTAAAGTTTCTTTTGGGGCTGAGCAGATTGTTGACAACGCACACGAAATTATTCAAACATTAATAAAACTTAAACCAACTGCTGCTAAAGGTACATACATTAAAGGTATTCACCTTACAAGCACAATGAGTCCTGCTATCGCATTAGACCCAAAAGCAGTATAATTGGTAGTTAAAAATTTTTAGTATGACTAGAGAAGAAAAATCAATCGCGATTGAAAATTTAACTGCGCAGTTAGCTGGTACAAATATCATTTATATTTCTGATATTTCTGGTTTAAACGCAGAGACAACTTCAAACTTGCGTAGAGCTTGTTTTAAAGCAGGTATCAAATTAGAGGTTGTAAAGAACACTTTGCTTGCAAAAGCAATGGAAGCTTCTTCTAATGATTATGGTGATTTACCTACAGTTTTATCAGGTAACAGTGCTATATTTATTTCTGATGTTGCTAACGCACCTGGAAAAATCATTAAAGATTTCCGTAAGAAATCTGACAAACCAGTTTTAAAAGGAGCTTACATCAATTCTGAAGTATATATTGGAGATAACCAATTAGATGCATTAGCTACGATTAAATCTAAAGAAGAGCTTATTGGAGAAATCATTGGATTATTACAATCTCCAGCTCAAAGAATTATTTCTGCTTTACAAAACAAATTCGCTGGAAGCGAAGAAGCAGCAGAGTAATAAAAGTATGGAAGTTTGCTTCCTTACTGCTTAATTAGCGCACAATAATTAAATTATATTTTTTACACAAATCATTTTAAACGATAGAAAAAATGGCAGATTTGAAACAATTCGCAGAACAATTAGTTAACTTAACAGTTAAAGAAGTTAACGAATTAGCAACAATATTAAAAGATGAGTACGGAATCGAGCCTGCTGCTGCTGCTGTAGTAGTTGCTGCTGGTGGAGGAGACGGTGCTGCTGAAGAAGCACAAACTGAATTTACAGTTGTATTAAAAGATGCAGGAGCTTCTAAATTAGCTGTTGTAAAATTAGTTAAAGAATTAACTGGTTTAGGTCTTAAAGAAGCTAAAGACGTAGTTGACGGTGCACCAAGCAACGTTAAAGAAGGTGTTTCTAAAGAAGAGGCTGAAGGTCTTAAAAAATCTTTAGAAGAGGCTGGAGCTACTGTTGAGCTTAAATAATTAAACTCAGTTTAAGAACTAGGTTTAGGTCTTGAGTTAACACTCAAAGGCCTAAACCATTTTTCGTATAATAAAATATTATAAATTTTATTATCCCATAGTTTAAAATACGAAAAAGTTTTTGATCAATACGAAGAAAGAAAATCGAACTTGTTTTACTGTTTTATTTTTAAAGATGTATTGATTATAATAAGAAAGTATAGATTAAACAGTGTGTTTACACAAACAAAAATTACTTTTTTTTAATCAAAATTTTGTCCATTGATGATAACAAATCAGACTGAAAGATTGAATTTTGCCTCTACAAAAAATATCCCTGATTATCCAGATTTCTTAGATGTTCAGGTTAAATCTTTTAAAGATTTCTTTCAATTAGAAACGAAATCTGACGAAAGAGGCAACGAAGGGTTATACAATACCTTCATGGAAAACTTCCCAATTACAGATACAAGAAATAACTTTGTATTGGAATTCCTAGATTATTTTGTTGATCCTCCACGTTATACAATTCAAGAATGTATAGAGAGAGGTCTTACGTATAGTGTGCCTTTAAAAGCTAGGTTAAAACTATACTGTACAGATCCAGAACACGAAGATTTTGAAACTATTGTACAAGATGTTTATCTTGGAACAATTCCTTACATGACTCCTAGTGGTACTTTTGTTATTAATGGTGCCGAGCGTGTTGTAGTATCTCAATTACACCGTTCTCCAGGGGTTTTCTTTGGACAGTCATTCCACGCAAATGGAACTAAACTTTATTCTGCGAGAGTAATTCCTTTTAAAGGATCTTGGATAGAATTCTCTACTGATATTAACAGCGTAATGTACGCTTATATCGATAGAAAGAAAAAATTACCTGTAACAACTTTATTCCGTGCTATTGGTTTCGAAAGAGATAAGGATATCCTTGAAATTTTCGACTTAGCAGAAGAGATTAAAGTTTCTAAAACAGGAATTAAGAAATATATTGGAAGAAGACTTGCTGCACGTGTTTTGAACACATGGCACGAGGATTTCGTAGATGAGGATACTGGAGAGGTAGTTTCTATCGAGCGTAACGAAATCATCCTTGATCGTGATACTATTATCGACAAAGATAATGTTGAAGAGATCATTGATTCTAACGTAAAATCTATTTTGTTGCACAAAGAGGATAACAACCAAGCAGATTATGCTATTATCCACAACACGTTACAAAAAGATCCAACAAACTCTGAAAAAGAAGCTGTAGAGCACATTTACCGTCAGTTGCGTAACGCTGAACCGCCTGATGAGGAAACTGCTCGTGGTATTATAGATAAATTGTTCTTCTCTGATCAACGTTATAACTTAGGTGAAGTTGGTCGTTACAGAATGAACAAAAAATTAGATTTAGATATTCCTATGGATAAGCAAGTGCTTACTAAAGAGGATATCATTACAATCGTTAAATATTTGATCGAGTTGATCAACTCTAAAGCAGAGATTGATGATATTGATCACTTATCAAACCGTCGTGTGAGAACAGTTGGAGAACAATTGTCTCAACAATTCGGTGTTGGTTTAGCACGTATGGCTAGAACTATCCGTGAGAGAATGAACGTTAGAGATAATGAGGTGTTTACACCAATTGATTTGATTAATGCTAAAACATTATCATCAGTTATCAACTCTTTCTTTGGTACTAACCAGTTATCTCAATTTATGGACCAAACGAATCCATTAGCTGAGATTACACACAAAAGAAGACTTTCTGCACTTGGACCAGGTGGACTTTCGAGAGAGAGAGCTGGTTTCGAGGTTCGTGACGTTCACTATACGCACTATGGTCGTTTATGTCCGATTGAAACTCCTGAGGGACCAAACATTGGTTTGATTTCATCTCTTGGTGTTTATGCAAAAGTAAACGGAATGGGATTCATTGAAACTCCATACCGTAAAGTTACAGATGGTGTTGTTGATTTAGAAAGCGCACCAATTTATTTAAGTGCTGAAGAAGAAGAAGGTAAAATGATTGCTCAGGCAAATATTGAAATGGATGCTTCTGGTAAAATTACAGCTAGTAATGTTATTGCTCGTGAAGAGGGTGACTTCCCAGTTGTTGAACCAAGTTCAGTACATTATACAGACGTTGCTCCTAACCAGATCGCTTCGATTTCTGCATCTTTGATTCCTTTCTTGGAGCATGATGATGCGAACCGTGCGTTGATGGGATCAAACATGATGCGTCAGGCAGTTCCTTTGATCCGTCCTGAAGCACCGATTGTTGGTACAGGTTTAGAGCGTCAGGTAGCTTCAGATTCAAGAGTATTAATCAATGCTGAAGGGCATGGTACCGTTGAGTATGTTGATGCTAATATCATTACTATTAAATACGATCGTACAGAAGACGAGAGAATGGTTAGTTTTGATGCTGATGAGAAAACGTACAACTTAATTAAATTTAGAAAAACCAATCAAGGTACAAGTATAAACTTGAAGCCTATCGTAAGAAGAGGTGACAGAGTTGTTCCTGGTCAAGTATTGTCTGAAGGATATGCTACTCAAAATGGAGAATTAGCTTTAGGTAGAAACTTAAAAGTTGCGTTCATGCCATGGAAAGGATATAACTTCGAGGATGCGATTGTAATTTCTGAAAAAGTTGTTCGCGATGATATTTTTACATCTATCCACGTTGATGATTATTCATTAGAGGTTAGAGATACTAAGTTAGGAAATGAAGAGTTAACAAACGATATTCCTAACGTTTCTGAAGAAGCTACTAAAGATTTAGATGAGAACGGTATGATCAGAATTGGAGCAGAGGTTAAACCTGGCGACATTCTAATCGGAAAAATTACACCAAAAGGAGAATCAGATCCTACTCCAGAAGAGAAATTGCTTCGTGCAATCTTTGGGGATAAAGCGGGTGATGTAAAAGATGCTTCATTAAAAGCTTCTCCATCTTTACACGGTGTAGTTCTTGACAAAAAATTATTTGCAAGAGCCGTAAAAGATAAACGTAAACGTACTCAAGATAAAGATGCTTTAGGCGCTTTAGAAATGGAATTTGAAACTAAATTTGTTGAATTAAAAGACAGATTAGTTGAAAAATTATTCTTGATCGTTAACGGAAAAACATCTCAAGGTGTAATGAATGATTTGGGTGAAGAAGTTTTACCAAAAGGTAAAAAATATACTCAAAAAATGCTTTACGCAGTAGAAGATTTTGCTCACTTAAGCAAAGGTCAGTGGGTTGCTGATGACGCTACAAATAAAATGGTTAATGATTTAATTCATAACTACAAAATTAAGCTGAACGACTTACAAGGAGCTTTAAGAAGAGAGAAATTTACTATTACAGTTGGAGATGAATTGCCATCTGGAATCTTGAAATTGGCTAAAATCTATATCGCTAAAAAACGTAAGTTAAAAGTTGGTGATAAAATGGCGGGACGTCACGGTAACAAAGGTATTGTTGCAAGAATCGTTCGTCATGAAGATATGCCTTTCTTAGAAGACGGAACACCAGTAGATATCGTATTGAATCCACTTGGGGTACCTTCGCGTATGAACATTGGTCAGATTTATGAAACTGTTCTTGGATGGGCTGGTATGAACTTGGGTAGAAAATTTGCTACTCCAATCTTCGACGGTGCTTCGCTTGACGAAATCAATGCTTTGACTGATGAGGCTAATGTACCACGTTTCGGACATACTTATCTTTATGATGGTGGAACTGGAGAGCGTTTTGCACAAAAAGCAACTGTGGGTGTAATTTACATGCTTAAATTAGGACACATGGTTGATGATAAGATGCACGCACGTTCTATCGGACCATACTCATTGATTACGCAACAGCCACTTGGAGGTAAGGCTCAATTTGGAGGTCAGCGTTTTGGAGAGATGGAGGTTTGGGCACTTGAGGCTTATGGAGCTTCTAGTACACTACGTGAAATCTTAACTGTTAAGTCTGATGACGTTATTGGTAGAGCTAAAACTTACGAGGCTATCGTTAAGGGTGAAACTATGCCAGAACCAGGTTTGCCAGAATCATTCAATGTATTAATGCACGAATTGAAAGGTCTAGGTTTAGATCTTCGTTTGGAAGAATAATAAAAGTTTTGGAATCAGTCTCATTTTTTAATGGGACTGATTACTCATTTATATAAGTTTTTAAAGATTTATACCCGTAAACCGTTCCGATTTTTTATAACAATGCAAGACATTTTATAACTAGCACTTCAAATTAATTTGAGGTTTAGAGAAGTAACCCGAGGTAGTAGCTGAATGATTAACTCTTATTTTTTTAAGAGTAGATTATAAATCTAAATTCAATTTTTTAATTGCAAAATAAATCAATAGTAAAAACTATGATGAATAACAGAAACAATAAAGAAAAGAATCCAGTAAAAAGATTTAACAAAATTTCTATTGGATTGGCTTCGCCTGAATCTATCTTGAAAGAATCAAGAGGAGAGGTTTTAAAGCCAGAAACAATTAACTATAGAACTCACAAACCAGAGCGTGACGGACTTTTCTGCGAAAGAATCTTCGGACCAGTAAAAGATTTTGAATGTGCTTGTGGTAAGTATAAAAGAATTCGTTACAAAGGTATCATCTGTGACCGTTGTGGTGTTGAAGTTACTGAGAAAAAAGTACGTCGTGATAGAGTAGGACACATCAACCTTGTTGTGCCAATTGCTCACATCTGGTACTTCCGTTCTCTTCCAAACAAAATTGGTTATATCCTTGGTCTTCCATCTAAGAAATTAGATATGATCATTTACTACGAAAGATACGTAGTAATCCAAGCTGGTATTGCTAAAAATGCAGATGGAGAATCTTTACAAAGATTAGATTTCTTAACTGAAGAGGAATATTTAAATATTTTAGATACTCTTCCACAAGAAAACCAATATTTAGATGATTTAGATCCAAATAAATTTGTTGCCAAAATGGGAGCAGAGTGTATCATGGATTTATTAGCTCGTATTGACTTAGATGCTTTATCTTATGAATTAAGACACAGCGCTAACAACGAAACATCTAAACAAAGAAAAACTGAAGCTTTAAAAAGATTACAAGTTGTTGAGTCTTTCCGTGAGTCTAACGAAAACCGCGAAAACCGTCCAGAATGGATGATCATGAAAGTGGTTCCAGTTATTCCACCAGAATTACGTCCGCTTGTACCACTTGATGGAGGTCGTTTTGCAACTTCAGATTTGAACGATTTATATCGTCGTGTAATCATTCGTAACAACCGTTTAAAAAGATTAATGGAAATTAAAGCTCCAGAAGTTATCTTAAGAAACGAGAAACGTATGTTGCAAGAATCTGTAGATTCATTATTCGATAACACACGTAAAGCTTCTGCTGTTAAAACAGAATCAAACAGACCATTAAAATCATTATCTGACTCATTAAAAGGTAAACAAGGACGTTTCCGTCAAAACCTTTTAGGAAAACGTGTGGATTATTCTGCTCGTTCGGTAATTGTCGTTGGTCCAGAGTTAAAATTATATGAGTGCGGATTGCCAAAAGATATGGCTTCTGAATTATACAAACCATTCGTTATCCGTAAGTTGATCGAAAGAGGTATTGTGAAAACAGTAAAATCCGCTAAGAAAATAATTGATAAGAAAGAGCCTGTAGTTTGGGATATCCTTGAAAACGTAATTAAAGGACATCCAGTATTACTTAACCGTGCTCCTACTTTGCACAGACTTGGTATTCAGGCTTTCCAACCAAAATTAATTGAAGGAAAAGCGATCCAGTTACACCCATTAGTATGTACGGCATTCAACGCCGATTTCGATGGTGACCAGATGGCAGTTCACTTACCATTAGGACCAGAGGCTATTTTAGAAGCTCAATTATTAATGTTAGCTTCTCACAATATCTTGAACCCTGCAAATGGTGCTCCAATTACTGTACCTTCTCAGGACATGGTCTTGGGTCTATATTATATGACCAAAGAGCGTATTTCTACAGAAGACCACAAAATTATTGGTCAGGATTTAACTTTCTACTCTGCTGAAGAAGTAAACATTGCATTAAACGAAGGAAGATTAGAATTGAATGCTCGTGTAAAAATTAGAGCAAAAGATTTTAATGATGCTGGAGAATTAGTGTATCAAATTATTCAAACAACTGCAGGACGTGTATTATTTAACGAAGTAGTACCGGAAGCAGCTGGATATATCAATGACGTATTGACTAAGAAAAACCTTAGAGATATTATCGGACACATTTTAAGTGTGACTGATGTACCTACAACGGCAGCTTTCTTGGATAATATGAAAGATATGGGTTATAAATTTGCATTTAGAGGAGGTTTATCATTCTCTTTAGGTGATATTAGAATTCCAGAACAAAAAACGAAGTTAATTGCAGATGCTAGAGAGCAAGTTGAAGGTATCTCAACTAACTATAACATGGGTCTTATTACAAATAACGAGCGTTACAACCAAGTTATTGACGTATGGACTTCAGCAAATGCTCAGTTAACAGAATTAGCAATGAAAAATATTCGAGAAGACCAGCAAGGTTTTAACTCTGTATATATGATGCTTGACTCTGGGGCGAGGGGTTCTAAGGAACAGATTCGTCAGTTAACTGGTATGCGTGGTTTGATGGCTAAGCCTAAAAAATCTACTGCTGGTGGTGGTGAGATTATTGAAAACCCGATTCTTTCTAACTTTAAGGAAGGTCTTTCGATTCTTGAGTACTTTATTTCTACTCACGGTGCTCGTAAAGGTCTTGCGGATACGGCTCTTAAAACGGCCGATGCTGGTTACTTAACAAGAAGGCTTCATGACGTTTCTCAAGATGTTATTGTTAACATCGAAGATTGTGGAACTTTAAGAGGTGTTGAAGTTGCTGCATTGAAGAAAAATGAGGAAATCGTTGAATCTTTAGGAGAAAGAATTTTAGGACGTGTTGCATTACAAGACGTTATTAATCCTCTTACTAACGAAGTAATGGTTAAATCTGGAGAGCAAATCACTGAAGCAATCATGAGAACTATCGAAGCTTCTCCAATTGAAAAAGTAGAAGTTAGATCTCCATTAACTTGTGAGGCTTTAAAAGGTATTTGTGCTAAATGTTATGGTAGAAACTTAGCTACTGGTAAAATGACGCAAAGAGGTGAAGCTGTCGGAGTTATTGCAGCTCAGTCTATTGGAGAGCCAGGTACACAGTTGACACTTCGTACGTTCCACGTTGGAGGGGTTGCTGGAGGTATCTCTGAAGAGTCTAGTATTGTTACAAGATTCGCAGGTAGACTTGAAATTGAAGATTTAAAGACAGTTAAAGGAGAAGACGGAGAAGGTAACTCTGTTGATATTGTAGTTTCACGTTCGACAGAATTAAAATTAGTTGACGAGAAAACTGGAATTGTTTTAAACACACATAACATTCCTTACGGTTCTAGTATCTTTGTTGGAGATGGAGAAACTGTAGCTAAAGGAACTGTAATCTGTAAATGGGATCCATATAACGGTGTAATTGTTTCTGAGTTTACTGGTAAGATTGCTTACGAAGATTTAGAGCAAGGACAATCGTTCATGGTTGAGATCGATGAGCAGACTGGTTTCCAAGAAAAAGTAATTTCTGAGGCTAGAAACAAAAAATTAATCCCAACTTTATTGGTTTACGGTAAAGAAGGTGAATTGATTCGTTCTTACAACTTACCAGTAGGTGCACACTTAATGGTTGAAAATGGTGAGAAAATTAAAGCAGGTAAAGTATTAGTAAAAATCCCTCGTCGTTCTTCTAAAGCAGGCGATATCACGGGAGGTTTACCAAGAATTACTGAGTTGCTTGAGGCTCGTAACCCTTCTAACCCAGCAGTTGTATCTGAAATTGATGGTGTTGTTTCTTTTGGAAAAATCAAAAGAGGTAACCGTGAGATCGTTATCGAATCTAAATTTGGTGAGATTAAAAAGTATTTAGTTAAACTTTCAAGCCAAATCTTAGTACAAGAGAATGACTTCGTAAGAGCAGGAGTTCCTTTGTCTGATGGTGCAATTACACCAGATGATATCTTAAGAATTCAAGGTCCAGCTGCTGTTCAACAGTACTTGGTAAATGAAATTCAAGAGGTTTACCGTTTGCAAGGGGTAAAAATTAACGACAAGCACTTTGAGGTAGTTATTCGTCAAATGATGCGTAAAGTAAGAGTTCAAGATCCAGGTGATACTTTATTCTTAGAGGATCAATTAATCCATACTAAAGATTTCATCGTTCAAAACGATAAATTGTACGGTATGAAGGTAGTTGAAGATGCTGGAGATTCTTCAGTGTTGAAACCAGGTCAGATCATTACTCCTCGTGAATTACGTGATGAAAACTCACTTTTGAAACGTACAGATAAAAATCTTGTTGTAGCAAGAGATGTAATCACTGCAACTGCGACGCCAGTTCTTCAAGGTATTACAAGAGCTTCGTTACAAACTAAATCATTCATTTCTGCGGCTTCATTCCAGGAGACAACGAAAGTACTTAACGAAGCTGCAGTAGCTGGTAAAGTAGATGATCTAGAAGGATTGAAAGAAAATGTAATTGTTGGACACAGAATTCCTGCAGGAACAGGTATGAGAGAGTACGATAACACTATCGTAGGATCTAAAGACGATTACAACGAAATGATGGCTAATAAAGAAGAATATATTTATTAATTAGGAAGCTATGAGTAATCCGAAACAACAACAAGAGCAAATTAATATTGAGTTAGACGAAACTATTGCAGAAGGAATTTATTCAAATCTTGCAATAATTAATCACTCTTCATCAGAGTTTGTTTTAGATTTTGTAAGCATTATGCCAGGTATTCCTAAAGCTAAGGTAAAGTCGAGAATTGTCTTGACACCGCAACATGCTAAAAGGTTATTGCGAGCTATAGGTGAAAATATCCATAGATTTGAGGCCGCTCATGGCGAAATCAAAGAAACGGAACAAGCACCAATTCCGCTTAATTTTGGTCCAACTGGACAAGCATAAATTATAAAGCCCCTTTTTAAGGGGCTTTATTTTTGGAACAAAGCAAAAATGCAGTTTGTCTGATTTAATTTACTTTAGTCGACTAAATTTCTTTTCAATCGTGTAATGTGTTACTTTGGTATAACCTAAAAAAGATTGAATTTTGAAATATAATAACTTAGTAAGGTTGATTTAATTCAAATTATAAAGAAGCGCTGATTTTAGAATCAGCGTTTTTTTATGCAATTTTTTTTAATTTGAAATAGAAGAAGTTATGCAAATAAAAAAAGCTGTTTAAAATTTAAACAGCCTTTTATTTATTGGTCTCAGATCGGGGTTTAAAACCCTGCAATTTATTGCAGTACTTTAGTAATGCGAAAAAATCTTTACCTTTAGATTATGAGTACAGATTTAAGAAAAGGTTCGCATACAGTAAGCCGAT